>Ga0114978_10000936_pt1 | contig 24529 bp, 40 predicted proteins | sample S_140212_EF_Meta_FD_87027 | JGI IMG/M metagenome (GOLD analysis project Ga0114978, IMG submission 87027) | Freshwater microbial communities from Lake Simoncouche, Canada to study carbon cycling - S_140212_EF_MetaG | ecosystem: Environmental > Aquatic > Freshwater > Lake | place: Lake...
CTTGGGTGAGTCTACTGCAATTTGCTCTCGCAGTAATTTAATTTCATTTGAAACTTCTGCAAGGCGATTGGAAATGAGAATAATAGCTTTTAGATAAACGCTATTATCAAATGTATCATTAGATTGTTTAAATTTATTTTTAAACATAATACATTCCTTTCGCGTAGACTATTCGTTAGATACGTTAATCAATAGGCATAAGCCTTTGAATAATCATCTCTGCGCTACCGTCTAAATTTAGGCGGTAGCAGATATAGTACCACGTTTATAATTAAAATTAATTATTTTCCCACTCTTCATCGCTGATAAAATCAGACGAATCGAGTGTCGTGATGGATGTCACATCTGAATTGATCAGGTATGAGCCGTATGTAGTTTGTGTGAATTTGATAGCATTTGCTTTGATGTAGCTAAGCAATGTTGGAAGTGAACATCCAATATGCTCGCACATCTCTTTAGTGCTTAATGTCTTACCGACATTAGCATTTACAAACGCTTCAATAGCGGGAGCTTTACTTGGCTTTGGCATTGTAAAATGTCCTTTTGTTGAGTGTGAAAGATGTATAATGTTGTATAAAAATTAGGTGTAAACATATCGTTGAACAACAGATATGTTAAATTTTTGAATTTGTGCATTACAAATCATATAATATATATGTATAAGTGAGCTGTTAAGTTATATAAAATAACAGCGTCAACATTTTTTGTTAGAATCTGGATCGACTCAGAGCCTTTGTGGGATCACTAGAGTATACCACAAAGGTTCCTTCGTCTGTGTATCTTTCGATATTTTTAGATGTATTGCCATCAAAATAATCGATAGTTGTAACACATCCAACGTAGGTAAATTTACCTCCATTGTTGTCGACGATCCAAGTGATTCTTAAGTCGTCACCTTGTGAACGACTGTGTAATATTTTAGATGTTGTATTGCTGGTTTTGTTTAAATTTTGGGTGAGCCAAAGAAAATTGTATTGATTTTCATTAGGCAAAATTATAGATGAAAAACCACCATGGTCAGGGACATGGGGTTTGAATGTATTGCCATTGAATTGGATAGACAATTCCCGATTCCACAAAGCATTGTGGACCTGAAGGATCTCGGAAATTTTAGAGTCTATTTTAGGTGGAGACACCTGATCAATGGTCAATTGATCTGTATGATTTTCATATGTTATTTTCATAGAATTAACTGGTGCCTTTTTAAAAAAGAACCGATATATACCCTGGACATCTAGGCATGATTCTAGATGAATTGCTGTCCAAGTAGAAGCAATTATACTGCGTAAGGAGGTAAACCAGTACCCAGGGTTATATCAGTGTGTGACTGACTAGATAGTCAGATTGATGAATCCCTGTGCAGGGATAGTTTTGGTGGAAGATTTGCGCTTTGCAGGAGCAAACTTCTGAGATGTAATGTTTGTGACTTGAACAATGGTGTTCTTGGCTAGGCGATTGCTGTTGACCTCGACAGTTGAGCCACTTGCCTGTAGGCGAGTGATTACTGTCCTAATGGTCGACTGAGTGCAATTGCCCAGCTTGCAGAGTTCAGACACTGTATGAGGCTTTCCATCGAGCATAAGAGCCATCATGTAAGCAGGCTTACCTGTGTTTGCCTTATTGCTCATTGGGTAAGCGAACAGTGCTGAGATGTAGTCACGGTATTCTTGTGAAAGATTTGCAATGACTGGTTTATCAAACTTGGTTTCGACAGGCTTTGCAGCTTTGTCGGAAACTTTAATGTTTGTAGCATTCTGCTTATGCAGGCTAGTAACCAGTTCTGCAATATCGGATATATTACCTTCTGCTTGGAAGGATATATTGTTGAGAGTAAATGAAAGGATCATTATACTGCTTTCTTAGGTATGGGTATTTTGGTGGTATGAGATGATATGAGATTTGCGGTCTTTTAAATCTGTACAGACTTGAAAGCCTTTGGATGCATAGACATCGAGATCGAAAGGTTTGCATTTCCACGGCGAACGTAAACGATTCGACCGTCTGACAGTTCGTGAACTCTCTTGGTTTTGGGCTCAGGAATCTGGCCGGAAACCAATAGTTTGAATTCAGAACCGTTGTAATGGAAGATGCCCCACTCTTGTGAGCCAAGAGGGACTTTGATGCCGTACTTGCTGGCTCGAACACCGTAGAAATCTAGTTGTTCTCCAGAAGATCTGGATGCCCGCACGATAGGCTTGATGTAGGTAGAATCAATAGTGCCATCATCGTTTATTTTATAGAGTGCTAGGAAGCAATCTTGATAGTCTTTAGGGATAGACATGTTGTGTACTCCTTGTGGTTTTATTTTTGAATTATTGGAGGGTTATAGCGCCCTGGGTAGGAATCGAACCTACGACCAAAAGATTAGAAGGCTTTTGCTCTATCCACTGAGCTACCAGGGCAATTCGAATTGAATTTTTTTTATAGTTTTTTGGCAGAAAATCGCCGGCAAAACCAATTATTGCTATAGTAGATATAGAGAGTATATCAGAGGTTACTGTATAGGGGGACATGCTAGAACTCTATGAGTCCTGATGTGCCCCACTTTGTATTCAGAGTGTGATTTAGCATTAGTAGTCTTATGTGATTAAGAATCATGATTATACTGTAGATGGGTATGTAGGTGTTATAGGTTTATGTTAGTGTTAACTGCTTTTTATATGGTGGTATATGTCATTTTTATATGGGTGCCCACCCAAGAGGTTAACTTATTTTAAAATCGGTAACAATTAAGTATGAATTAAGTTGTTTTTATACCTTATTTTTATCCTTATTTTTAGTATTAGATGTGAGTTGGTAGGGTGTTTTTTAGCATTAGTACTCTATGTGTATGCTATGTTATCTCTATATAGAGAGTAAGCATATAGCATTGTTCTTTGTGGCGGGGAATTAAGAATAAGATTTTAATTTGTGGTGCCAACAGGTGTCCATACATAAATGTAGGAGCACCTGGTCACTCACACACCACCAAAGTGAGTTCCAAATGCTCCTACAAGATACAAGATCTATACATGAAGTTCTATATTATAATATTTTTTGAAATCACGACGGATTGGATGAAGGGCTGATTCAGTTCCGTGTGTCGTGTAAATCGGGCCCCCTAAAGTTGGAGGGGGTATGATCCGGTAAGAACCTGATTTACGTTGATCCACTATGAAACCTAGTCTCCGCATTTCTGCGAATACATTTTTCATAGCTTTTGATTGATGTTGCCGGGGCATCTGTGTATCCTTCGTATAGTTCCTATATCTTACAAGTAGAGTATAACAGAAGTAAGACTTGATAGTCAACTATATCATCATAAAATCTTGAAAGTTTCTTGTGGCCGGCGATAAGTATAATGATACTGACGCCGAGATCACCTAATTTCGGTGTTCTGAGGCCTAAAATAAAAATATAATATTTTAATTTAGATCGGCCTAAAAACACTCGAAATATTTCGGTGATCGTAAACCTAATAAAAATTTTTAGTACTCCTATCTACAGTATAATAACCATAGATAGGAGTAACAAATCACCAAGAAGGAATAACTAGAGGAGTGACTCTTTTGGATTGAACTAGTTTGTCAAGACAATCGTCACATAGGATAGCTTCGAACTCGTAGCCATCAAAGTTAGATCCGTAGCCGGCGTCTATGACAATATGAGCTGCTCCGTTTAGATTAGCAAGCTTATGATCATTGGGCTTACTTTCTCTGCCGGGCAACAAGTATATGACTGCTTTTTCGCAGACAAGACATGGCGTTAACGGTGGTTGCATGGGTCAACTCCTTTAGTTTTGTTGAATTAGTTAAAAAAAGATCTTTAGCATACTGATAGAAGATTAATCATGGGTATGCTAGCCATTTAGTTTAACGCAGGTACTCTATCAAACCTGACACGTCGCTTAAGCTACAACTACATAAGTAGTTCGGGTACGTGCAACCCGCAGACTTTCCCTTGGACTACCTGCTTCACAGGTAGGTTAAGACAGGTGAAGCCCGTCCTAACCATACGACCACTTATCGGTTATTTATCCGCTTCGTGATGAAACATGACCGTGTAAACATGCGTCTTATCCAAGGTACTCGGTGGGTGTAATGGGATTTGAACCCAATTATGTATCTCACAGCTGATATAGCGGGGGACGGCTATAGTCAGGGTGGTCATTACCTTCCAGGCACCCGTAGGTGGTATATTCGGTTAGAACATTCTCAATATACCAGTGAGAGGGTTTTCCTCGCTAACCGTGCGAGTTTCTACGCGCATACATACTAGGTGTACACGGTTCGAATTCCTACCTTTAAAGGGTTAGAATGGTTTTTGGTTGGTGTCCACCACAGGTGCGTTGAGGATTTGCTCAACTGCAACTGTTGGAACTTTAGCACTGTCTTTCCAAGCGTCGAAGTCAACAACGTTTCCATTGTGTTCTACGATCCAACGACCACAGCCGATGTTCAAGGCATTGTACTTGTTCATCTCAACTTTGGTGATTTTGTCACGCTGACGAGCAGAACCTGACCATGATGAGCCATAGTTGCCAATCATCTTTTCAATCTCAGAGATTTCTCCTTCGATTTTCTTGATGTCAGCTTGAGAAAGACCGGCTTGTTCCTTGCGGATGTTGAGACCACGAAGTTCTTTCTTGTGTTCCCACATACGAAGGAAGTTGGACATTACTGCGTCTACAAGGTCAATAAAGCCCTGCTTGTTTGCAGACTGTGAACGGTCTTGTGGAGTCATTTCGAACTGAAGTACCTTCAAGCCGGCAGTACCCTTAGGAAGAGCATATGCCGTATGGAACATTGGGTTGTTGGCAACTGACTTCATATCGTCAATGCCACCATTGGTCTTGAAGAACTCTACTGCGTGAGCAAAGCCATTCTCGCTGGCACCCATCTGCTGAAGGAACATAGGCATTCCGTCGAAGTTCAAACCACAGTCTTTTACAACTTTGTCGATTTCTTCTTGCGTTGGTGTACCATTGATAAGGCTACCTGCAACTGTACGAGCGAAGTCCTGCAATGACATAACGGTACCGTCTGGCATTTGAAGGTCAATGTCGATAACTACGTTCTTGAACGAGAAACCAATGGTCTGGCTCATACGTGGGTCTTCACCTGCACGGACAACTTCGTGGTCGCGACCGGTGATACGGTGCCACTCTGCGTTGCGCAAGGTAGCCCAAGCAGTAAGAGACTTACCGTTGAACGATGCCGGAATACGGACTTTCTGATTGAGGATGAGGGTAGTCGTGTTAGACTTCTTAGCAAACGCTTCGAGGTCATCCGTTTCTACCTTGTACTTGTCGGCTTCAATGCCGAATGTGGATAAGAGTGACATTTGTGTGTTCCTTATTGTGTTATAGTGTTGTTGTTAATGGAGGGTTCAGAAGAGATTTCACTCTCTACTTCCCCTATTTTTGGATTAGCAGAAGCGGGTACCTCTGACCTGAAGCCGGCAATGAACTCGTCTTTCTTATCGGAAAGAGTAGTTGTTGTCTTTTTCGGAGCAGTTTTTGCTACTTCTATTGTTTTTTTACTTACTGACTTAAAGCCAGAAAGAGTTTTGCCTGTTAGCTTCCCGAGGGAGCTTGCTAGGTCTGCCATATTGATGGTCCTTTCAGTTACCAAATATTGAGTCTATTAGTTCAGCGATTAGTTCAAATAACCAGTCAAACAAACTGTCTCCTTTCCCCTATTTTTACCCGGTAAGGATTAGATTGTTATGATACTCGAGAGATTGGTTCCGAGGCAACAGACGCACGCGTCTTATTGATGCCAATGATGCAAAGATTTTTGATAATCTTCATTATGCGTTCTCCTTTAAGAGATCTAGTTGATTGTTATAGGTAAACAATTTGACTGGAAGTGGGTAATTCCAATCAATTTCTTTAGTTTGTGTACCATATTCACTGTAATTAGGGGTAGCTTTTAACCACATTCGAAAGGTAGAATTTTCTTGTTCTAGAATAGCTCTTTCAATAACAAACTGATGTTTGTGAGAAAATCTATTTCTTGTTCTATAATCAAAATTCATATATCTTAGGTGTGCTTCTCTGCGGGATGCAAAGATTTCATCTAAAAGATATACTTGATGTAGATTAATTATTAATGTTAGATACCGTGCATCAATCATTTGAGACAAATGTTTGTTGATTGGTTTACCTTTTTTATTTTCATCTCTTTGCAAATGTATTGTTGTCATATTTTATTTTAACAGATTTAGTTGATAAGCGGAATATCCCGATTATCTTCCCAGTTGTACAGTTCAACCTTAGGAGGTTGAGGCCGGCGATTTAGAATCTTAACCCACCCATTTGCAAGCCCTAAGTTTAATAATAGGGATTGTATGAGGATTGTGGTTGTGACTCCACTTAAGTACCAGTACCACATCATACGCGGTCCATTTCTGCTAGTTTGATGCTATTGTTGTACCATTCAACTAATGTGTCGCCTAATTTTCCATAGCGGGTAATGCTTTCGTTGTAGCCCGCGCAATTTAGAAAGTATTGAGTACCATCCATTAGTTCAATGTTAATTTCATTTTTGCTAGTATGATCGATAATCATCAATACATTGAGAGACATGCTTACACGAATGTAAGCTTGGCCCCCATTGTAATGGTAAAGCCTAGATTCTGCTGCAGCTAAGTCAATAAGCTCCAACATTTGAATGTACGTGATTTGGTCCATTAGATACCTTCCTTTGAGTGATCGTGTTTGTAGTTAGAGAACGCGTCATTGATAAGATGGCGAGCTGTAGTGTTTTCAGTTTTCTTTTTTACTTTATCAGCAAGAGTCATGGCGTATCCGATGAGGGCTAGAGTCCCATATACAATGAGAATTCCTTTGACCCAGATTTTCAATCCTTTACCGTACTGGCCTTTGGCGAACCAATAAGCCGGTGTGTTGCTGATGTTCCATTGCCAGAATTTACGCATGGCGATGTCTCCTTGTTGTGTATAGTGATAAGACAAAGGCGATTGTTGATACAATCACCCCTATTTTTGTTTTCTTCATTATTTTTCTTTCTGAAGTTGTAACTTCATTGTTTTTGTTAGGTTTTTATAGGAAGCAATCTGCAATCCTGCGTAATTTTCTTGAATTACTTGTTCGCAGTTATATAGGCTGCCTGTATATAGCACGAAGTCATCGCGTACATCTATCACATAATACATTTTGTTCATCTTTCGATTGATGTTATAGATGAATGCTAGACCAACTAGGTTGATTGCAACTAGAATTTCAAACATGATATTACACATTCTCCTTGTCTGATTTGTTGAGGAAGATACCTTCTGCCGGCGTAGCGTCTGCATGTACAAGCAATTGAGGCTCAGCTCCTGGTCCCATGTGTGCGTGCACGAGATCAATGAACTCTTGTAGGTGATTTTTTGAAATGGCTGCGAGGAATCGCATACCATTTTCTGCTGGAATATGGATCATTTTTTAGCTCCTAAAAGAATGGTTATAAATCAGACCATTGAACGGGTATATCTGTGTCGAATTCACTACACAACCAACAAGATGATCCAACAGGTGCGGGATCTAATGTTTGAATGTAGGATTCAGTTTCAGCATCGTCCATACGCATGTCGTAATAGTCTGTGCCAAAGCAGCGGTAACATACCACGGCATCGACGAGTCTATCGCCACTTGTTTCATCACCAATATTTTTACCATTTGGTACAATAAATAAGGGCATAATTATCTCCTTTCAAGAGAGTCGCGGGAAAACAAGTCCCCTATTTTTACACTGAGTGCCCAATATGGGAACTAATGCAAATTTTTTTTTACTCAGCTTAGTGAGAGTGATTAGTAAGAAAGGGGTAAAGAACCAATCACTCCCACGTCAGCCGGGAGGTGCCATGCAGAAAGTAGATATCAGAGTTCTAGATGGCGAAGGAACTACGGATATTTTTTAGAAGGAGTGCCGAACCCATTTCTGGATCCGACACTCCCCTAAAGATAGGTGAATGGATGTAACTATGCGTCAGCCAAATGGCTTTTCGCTGGTCTCCACAATGACTGTGGTCTCGGTGCGAGGTGCACGGGCGGGAAGTCCAGCCTTGGCACGAGCAGCAGAGAGGTTTCCACGGTCAGAGGAAACTGGTCGGGCGATGAAGTCCCAAGTGGCGTCGCCAACAATCCAGATGGACCGTTGAAGAGACGACTTGGTCTCACCGTTGCGAGTTGTATACTCGACTGGCTTGAGGCCGTTGTCCCCAATCTTGGTGCGAGCTGCGTCAAGGCAAAGGACGTGTCCGGACTGGTTGTCAGTCCAGTTGGAAACGCTTGCTTCTGCGATGACTTCAGGATCGCTGGTCCAGAGGGTGTGCTTGATACCCCAGTCAACGGTGATGAAACCGGTAACTGGATCAAGTTCAAACCCGTGGAACTCGATGGGTGTGGACTCTGCGGTGAACTCAACCCCGTCCTTGCGGAGGTGAGTGTTGGTCGTGGTTTGACCAACTCGTGTTGCGAGCAGCATGGTAATCTCCTTAGATTGTTGCTCAGGTGATGGAGGGCGTCCATCGGCGCAGGGGAATACCCCTATTTTTCTCACTCGTTCTGCAAGCAGTTCAAGTGAAGAGGCATATGAGCCCCTATTTTTCTTGAGTTGGCTCCGAGAAATGGCCCGAAGCAAACTTTAGAAGTTGAGAGAGACCTGAGTACTACCCAGACCCCGCAGGGGAGTTTAGAATAACTAATCAGACATATGAGACTAATCAGATCCTAAAATCCTACGGAGACTAAGTACACCGAAGCGACTTAGGTCTTACCCATAAAAGGAATGCTCCCAGGTTTCCCCAGGAGCACTCCAGTCTTAGGACCCCGAAGGATCGTTAGCTTTCCACCTCTGTGTGGTTGATGCTGAGGTCAATGACTCCCTGAATGAAGAGATCCATGACCGTGGTCTGTCCAGGCTTGCCACCTTGGAAGATGATCCGGTCTGACATACCCCACTTGTTACCGTTGAGGCTTCCGTCCACGATGTAGCGGTACAAAGCCACTGCATACATGTTTGGGAATGCTGTCCCCATCAACTCATCAACCATTTCTGTAACAATGTCTGCAACCTCGTCTGAACGATTAGCTGCCAACATCATTTTCATGAAACGGTCGTTGGTATGAGTATTTCCATAACGCTTGTCAGTTGCACGTAGCTTGTTCTCATACTTGAGAATGAACTGCTTGCAGAATTGACGCGTGTTAGGCGTGATTGATGGGACTTGCTCCATGATGTATGGAACAAACCAGCTCGTCTGGCGGATCTTGAATGAACCCTCGAGTACCGTTGCACGAAGTTCCTTGATGGTTTCAAGGTATTTCTTGTGCATACGAGTCCAGGATCCTTCAACGATGGTCCATGCTGTTGCATCCGGGTCTTCGATGTACCTGCTAGGAGCACGAGTACCAAACACGTAAGCGTCGATTTCCATGTCCATTGAAGCCATGTCCTCCCACATTCCATCTACAAGTTCCTTGATCATCTTAAATGCATCCAAATCAGCAGACTGCTGGACGATGTCGATGATGTCGTTACCTTGTGCAGGAAGCGAGGAAGGATATGAAGGTCCGTTTGCAGACACCCAGAGCATGTTTGCATTTGCAAATGAGCCAACACCAGGATTGGACATCTGCGCATGGATCATGCACTTGGCGTCATCACGAGTCATTGGATTACCCGAATGAATCTGTGCACCAGAAATTGGTTGAGCACCCACAACAGCAAGCAAATCATCCAGTGACTCCGGAGAATCTGCAAGATCAATGACCTGCAAATCCGTAGAAGTGTGCATGAATGGCATGCCTTCATGATTGATGAGCTCGATGGAGTAACCACCTGCACCGTTAGGGCTGCGCAAGACAACGCCTGCGTGAATAGCTTCTTCGGGTGAGTTGGGAACATCCATCCAGTCAGGAATGATGAACTGCTGCTTACGACGCTCAATTACTTCTTGATCAGAAGACCAGAGCTTGATGTGAATGACTTTCGCCTTGTCACCGTCAGAGTCCCAGGTGTCATGAAGTGAACCAGTGTCCACAAAACGACGACCAGGAATAACAATGCCAACGCCAGGCTGATACCACACGTAGTAGTCCATCCACTCTTCGTGACTATTGCCCAGCATCTGGGTATAAGCCTCGGTAGAGATAATGGTGTCTGCAAACGCATGTGACACAGGTACCCACATTGCATTACGGTCTTCTGCCGATGCCATCTGGTTTACCACAGAGCCAAAAGCCATATGGATGATGTTTGCCGATGCAGTAACGGGAAAACCATTCTGCTGAAGACGAACATGACCCATCTTCTTAGCTTGTTCTGACCAGTACGCAGTGGCATGATCGATAACAGGCGTGCCGTCATCATCATGCTTTTCCTCATGCTGGTGAGTAATCCAAGAAGGAAGTTCACCATTGTCAAGTGCATCCTTGATCTCAGGGATGATTGTACCCAAGTCCTCGTAGAAACGATTCTCTGTGAACAACCAATCATGATTGTTGATTGCAGTCTGCATATCCCAAAGGACTTTGCTTGCACCGTTGCCAAGACGGAATGCCGTGAAATGCCAGTGGCCATCGTCCATGAGAAGCTCTTTCTTAAGAGCAGTCTTGTGGAAGACAACATCAGCATCCAGGTTCTCATCTGGCACAATGTGAACTGCACCTTTGATCAAACCGTCTTCGATTTCAAGACGACCAATCATTGCACCCATTTCACCTGATTTGATCAGACGAATTGTGTGTTTGCGGGTACGCTCATCACGAATACGGAATGCTGCCTTGAGAATGAAACTCTCACGCACTGCAATTGGTCCATCAAATGGAAGTTCCTCTTGCTGACCGGAGTCAAACTCCATGTAGCTGAGATCTTCCATTTTACCGGATGCACGCATTTGTGTGATACGTGTGATCTCTTGCAAGCGCTTTGGCGTCTTTGCACGGTCGATTGCAGTCATGCCCAACTTCTTCAAGCCAAACTCTGACAGCACTTCTTCTGCATTCTTAGTGTTCTTATCTTGAATGTTCAAGAAGAACGCGTAGGATGCATTAGCCCATGCAAATGTGCTGTTATCAACAAGGCTGTCAATAGTGAACTGTTTTGCAACAATTGACTTTGTCAGGTCACTGATACTGATCATGCCCAGGCGAAACTTAATGCCTCGCTTATTGAGCTTGTTTTCGAGCAGCGAGTACATGTACTCACCGGTCTGGACACCCATGAGGGTTGTGCCGTTGAATGTCTGTGGACGATGTGCCGCAATGGACTCATCGTACGCAGCTTGTTCTTCAGCCGTCACCTCATTGGTGATGACACGGAACTTATTCCGCAAGAATGTGATGACTGACATCTCATTCTCCTTTCTGTTACGAGGGTGTTTGCCCTCTGGGTTGCCCGGTAGTTGGTTTACCCCGGGATTGTCTGAGGCTCGATTGAGCTTCATTGTGCACCTCCATGATGCTTTGTGATAGTGACCGACTATCGGCGGTTGGATATATCAGACCTAAGGCCTGAGATCTACCCATAAAAAAAAACTAAAATAACTAATCATACTTACCTAGCCCAATAGGTATCAATTGCAGAAATAAGGACAACAGCACACAAAAGCGTGTGCCACGTTATTGATATGTAATATAGATATCTCATTTGAGATAACCCTTTCCAAGTAGGGGTCTGTGGCCTACTCATAAAAGAAGTACCCCCAGGTTTCCCCAGGGGCACTTCAGTCTCAAGATCTGTTAAGATCGTTAGGCTTCCACCTCAACGTGGTTGGCTTTGTATTGAGCAATCATCTCTTCAAGCTTGAGAATCATCCCAAGCGTATGGAAATCTTGAACACTAGTGTTCTTGAACTCAATCTTTGTGTTACCACTGTTCCACTCACCAACTTCTTGAAAATTGGTTTTGTATAACTTTCCAGCTTTTGACAACTTAATGCCACGAACCTTTGTTCCTCGACTTGTAATAAGACCAGTCTTTCCACTTGGTGTTACATACAGCCTTTGGTTTATTTCTTGAACTGAATATGAATTCTCATTCTTGAAAACAACAAAGCTTCTTAACTGTGGTTTTGTCATAGCAACGTTGTTTCTTCCGTTGACAACGTTCTCTACATTAAGATTGAACTGAATTCCACCAAAACGAATAATTGCGTAGAAGCAATCATTCTTGGCAATCTTTAGTTCATCTCCCCGGTCGTCAGTTACCTTGTGCTTGAGGTCTGGATAGAACATCTTGAACTCATCCAAGATCTTAACCTTCCCATTGTAGATGTCGTAACCAACTGCAATCTGAGAGATTCCTTCGGTATGACGACTTGTCCACCCTTGAGAACGAGCAAGGTCCATGTACAGGTCTGCTTCTTCTGTTGTCACTGGGGTATACAACGGCATTGTCACAAGTGTTTGTAAGCCGTTCTTTCCCGATAGGAACTGTTCAGCAGTAGGGTCATAGATAGATCCATCGATAGGATCAACGCACCAGTTGTGTTCAGTGCTTTTCATCCAAAGACCACCTTGAATCTTCAGCTTGATACCAACACGTCGTGCACGCTTGCGAAGTTCTTCTGAACCGTAAATGCACTGATCTGTCAGTCGTTTACGATTCCGAAGAATGTCTTGTGTTACCTCATGGCAAATCTTAATGATTGCCTCTTGTCTTTCTTTGTTTGTCATTTCTGGTGACATTTTCCCTCCTAAGGGTTTGTTTGTGGATTGAGTAAGGTCTGGGACCTACCCATAAAAGGAAAAGCCCCAGGAGATCTCTCCCCCAGGGCTATCCTTTCAGGTTATTTAACCTTGATTAGTCAAACAGTGTTGGTTGACGTTTGATGTAGGCACGCTTGCTTGTGCCTTTGTTCTTGTTTGTCTGACGCACTGGTCCGCATGTGATGCAGAACGTACGCCAGTCACCGTCTGCCCACAGCCTTTTGCTAGTGTCTGGTCCCGCAGGAACAAACTCATTGCACTGGTGGCAAAAGCCGTTGTGTTCTGAATAAGCCATTTCTGACTCCTTTCTTGTTGTGACTTAGTGGGAATGGACCTCTCACTCCCACCGATGTCATATTTGAACCTTTAGCGGTGCTCTGGGCACGCCTTGTGTTCGATTGCTTCTGCCTTAGTGGTTTCCCACTTGTGCGTGTTGTTTCCCCAGCCGCAAGTCACAATGACAATACGTTCTGGGTCAGTAACAACAGCCTTCTTTGTGATGGGTTTGCCCATCTGGTTGGCTTCGATGAGCAGACCATGAATGCGGTAACATTCGATCTGCTCGTTGTGGTTTGTGTGCATACCTTTGCAGGCATAGCACTTCTTTGCTGGTATCATGGCTCCTCCTAGAGACATGTAAGTGAGTAATATTTTATTAACTGCATTACTCTTTAACAGTTAGGTTGACCTGAGGTCTTGGGCCTACCCATAAAAGAAAAACCCCCCTAAGGGAGTTCTTCTTCTCTTCCAACAGAACGCTGCTGGGTATATTCGTTAGTTCAACTAAACAATATAGTTGTGCTTGCGGAGCCACATGTTAAGCCACGCACGAGCAGACTTTTCGTCAGTTGCTCCATCTTCCATCTTGGGGAACTTGGTCTTTCCATCCACGATGGCGTAAAAGCCTTTGTCTTGGCTCCACTTGAGAACCACAAGGATGTCCTTATTTGGTCCTACTTTTGCTGATGCGATGATTCTTTTCATCTCACTCACCTTTCTTGTTATCTGGTTCGTCTTCTAATGACAGTAGGTGAAGATATAGATCAAGTTGATCTTTATCGTTCAAATCAAGAATGTCATGCCAGGTAGGAATTGGTTGATATTCCTTTTCCTGTTGCAGGTATTCCTCAAATGAGCTGTAATGCTCTTCGTAAAGAGCTTCTTGTTCCCATTCGTATAGAGCATACTCAAACTTCTCCACATACTTGCCTTCGATTAAATCGTAGCGCATTTCCCAGTATGCATCGTTGTCATCGTCATCTGCACGATCAACACATAGATGGTCACCATCGCCTGATTTAATTAAATCAGTCGCAAGACTTCTGTGAATCATGGCGTATTCGGCCATTACTTCTTCAAAATCAGATTGGATTAACAAATACATGTCTTGAATCAAATCTTCCATAGTTAGTTGATTTGATAGTTCAAATTGTTGAGAACGAATTCTTGTCCCTTTGCAGACTGGACACTTTGCTCTTGTCTTCTTTGATCGGAAGATGTAAGAGATCAGATCCTTGCCTGTTCCACGACATTCTTTGCATGGTCCGCACGAGCGATTGTGCTCATGTGATTCATGCCAATCATGACATTCTCTTGCAGCTGTCGTTGCTGCCCCGTTTTCTGTTTCCACGTTTTACCTCCGTGAATTTGGGTCTGACCTTGTGGTCAAATTACTACCCATAAAAAAAAAACTAAGACAACTAACCATACTCTCATGGCTCGAAAGGTCTGTTGACTATTTCTTTGTTAATTAGTAGGTAATTATAGATACAATGTTCTACGTACATAACTACCACCATTCCTTTGCGTCGATAACTTTCATTCCTGCTTCTTCCATTACAATGAGGTTCTTATGCTCATCGTCCATGGCCCACTCAAAATTCCACTTCTTTTGCAACATCTTAATCATTTCCTTCTTATAAACAGAAGAAGATACATTCTCCCACTTTGAAGGACGATGCCACATTGAATCAACTAAGTGATCAATCTTCAGCTCACGAAGTTTCTTCCAGGTGTTCTTCTTACAGCTTTGCCCTCTTGCAGTTACGAACACAAGTTCATAACCCAAGGATTTAAATGCTTTCAAAAGAGCAATTCCTTTATTGAGACCTTGTGCTTTGAGAGTTTCCTCTACCCACTCAAGATCCCGCTCTGGTGACCAGTTCGGCGTGACAGTAACTAAAGTACCATCAATATCGACCAAAACTGCTTTCGGTTTCTTCTTTTCTACTTTCATTTTTGTTTCTTTCTAATAAGGGACCTGAGTCCTACTCATAAAAAAAACTAAAATAACTAACCATTTACTCCTGACTTGACAGGAACAGTTAAAGTAATAAAAACAACAGCACACGAATTCGTATGCCGTTTAATATGTATGTAATACAGACATCTCATTTGAGATTATCCTTTCTATGTAGGGGGCTATGGCCTACTCATAAAAGAAAAACGACTGCTATTACACAGTCGTCTTTCTTTGGCTCCCCATGGTGGACTCGAACCACTTGCCAGCCATATCTGGAATGAGGACGCTTTTCTTCTGTTGCCAGGCATGCCTGCCCCGAATCAGCTTTCGCCGTGGATCACATTACATGATCACTTTCAGTCTGGATCTCCGCATCAGATACTGCAACAAGCTGTGTGATACAACTCGTAGCCATTCTCTGAGTCTCCACCAATACGGCTCAGACCAGCAATACCTGATTCTAAATCAGATACTGCTACTGGCCGTTGGCAGACGAAGCAAGAACGGATATAAACCCGGTGCTCCACTCTACGGAAGAACTCCATGACGTAGGATGACATTTCACCTCCTTTCTTACCTGTAGAAGAAGTGTGGGATGGTCCCTTCTGAATAGATGACCTACATGGTCTGGGATCTACTCATAAAAGAAATAACCATGCTGGCTGCATGGCTATCTCTAATGACTAGTTGATTAAACCAGTTCTGCTCGGAATGCTCTCCGCATCACTTTTATTGTTACATAAGACACTGCGTAAAACGCAATGAAAAATACCAACATGGCTTCTCCTTTCTTTTCTGTCTGATAAAACTTTTCAGATCTAATTAATTACCGTCACCATAAGAGGTGATTGAAATCATTTCTCCCGGATAGATTGTAATTTCATATCTGTCCGTAAGATATTCCAACAACCCTTCATAGCCTTGGCAGTTGCCGTTGACGATTTGCTCTTCAGCTATCTCGGAAAGGGATGTATCTTTCTGAACGGTGACAGCAACCAGCTCCTTACAGCTCCAGTCATTGTCAAAGTATTCTGCTACTGCAGGCATAACCTTTCCAGTTACTGTTGGTACCAGTATCTCATCGACAAAGCCGATTGTTAGTGCAAGCACTAGCAACAGCCACAGTCTGCGTTTCCAATAAATGTTCATTGTTTTTTTCTCCTTGTTTTTAAGCAACCTTATGGCTACCCATAAAAAGAAAACGTACAACTACACTGGATGTGTAGCGTACGCTTCTTTTTTTTTGCTAATTACTTAGCTTCAAGCTCCCACAGTTTGTCGAAGAGCTCTTTGCGTTGTGCCTGCAAGTCTTGTTCCTGTAGTGAACCCTTGTGATCCGAATGAGCAATCTTGCGAAAGCCCTCGGTGTTGTGATCGATCATCTTTTGGATGATTTCTTTTCTGTCTTTGATCGGTTGCTGTGGGTGTTGACCCTTGTCGATCAGCTCCCAGCAGTCTCCGCAAGGATCGTGCATGTTGCGGCAGTCTGAGCAGTGGTAGTGAAGTGCTTCCATCTCCTCATCGAGAATGTCTGAACACGACCAACACAGGCCGGCGTTGTGCCCACTTGTGTCCCATTCTGTGCTGCCACATGCTTTGCATGCGTCTTTCTTCTTTTTGGCGAGGTAAACCCCACCAGCAATCATGATCATAGCCATGATGATTAATAATACAAACACGATTCCTCCTCAGGATGTGTTGATGCATGTATCGAAATGACACATGACTTTTTGTTTTGCTTTAATCCCACGACTTTCACGTGGCAAACCAAGCAGGTTTTCAGATACACACGAATGTGCTCCTCCCTATAGGACCTGAGTCCTACCCATAAAAGAAAAACCCTCCTACTACACTAGATGTGCAGCAGAAGGGTAATCCTTATTTGATTGTTCTAGACGAAGTCCCCTTCATCCCAATCATTGTCTGAATCAACAAGAGCATCAAGTACTTGCTTGATAGCTTTGCCCAAATTCATGGTTTCTGTTACAAATGGCATCGGCTCATCTTCAAGGCCCTCGCATGCAGTGCACTTGCGGTTGTACCCCTGACTGAACTTGCGTCCATCTGACCAATATCCAATGTGTTCAAACACTGGGAATATTCCACACTCATTACAAGTAGGGACATTCTTTGGCCTGATATTGAAGCTGAATATGTCCTGAGCAGCAATCGCAAAATTGCCACCAATATTCCAGTGGAACTCACTGAATGGAAGATATGGTCCATTATATGTACCACCATCAACCATGATCTTTGGGTTGATCAATTCAAGACGACGTGCTGATGTGCCTGGTTGGAACCAAAACATCTTAACGATGTCTCCGTCTTTGTTCACTGTAATAGTGACGTATGCAAATTGGCATGTAAAGAAAATAAACTTCTTCATGATACCACCTTTCTTATTGTTATCTGATACTGACATGGGTTTCTCCTTTTGTTATGGGACCTGAGTCCTACCCGTAAAAAGAAAACCCCCTCACTACACTGGCTGTGTAGCAAAGGGGTAATCTTTATTGCAGGGTATTTACCAGCTAAAGGTTTCTAGTTCCTTAGCGAGATCATACTTACTGTTGTTCTGCAGGTATTTCCAGCTGCTGTATTTGTCCATGTATTCAACGTATACATATCCATGACGTACTGCATAGGTGTTGCTCGTTGGTCCAGCATACCCATCTGTATGAATCCATATGACTGATCCACAATTGTAGATAACAGTATATGCACCATTAGTATACAGAATATGGCCATCCTTATAGGCCTGTTCTATCCACTTATCAGTAGATGACTTGTCCCGCATGTTACCCATCTGGTCACCCATAGGAGTGGACATTAAGTTAGTACGGATGCTGTAGTACACCTTCATGTCAGTACGACCTTCTTGGTGTACTGGTGCCTGGATACGTGTACCATCGAAGCAAATGATAACGTCGTTACCATTCCTATCAATGATGTAGTAGCCATACCCCATATGGACAAAGCGTCCATGCTGACATGCATCCATAACCTCCATGAGGCTACTGAACTGTTCATTAGTGTATGTTGTTTGTGTAGAAATGTTAGTTTCTCCTTCTTATGTACTGTTATCGTAAGGCTCGTACATTTCCTAATACATGATGTTTTACATGCCAGTATCATTCGCATGGTTCTTGTTATCACGTAAGCATCGGACTTACAGCTTGTTTATAGTCCCCGATAACCAGGACATAGACCCCCATACCCGGGTGGGCACGTTAAAAGTCTAAAGTACATTACATACTCACTATTACCCACTTATAAAATTTTCCCCTACTTTATAGGTATAAGTTTTTATATAGGTGTATACAGGTGCATATAGACTCGGCCTCTAAAATTTTTCCCTACCTTCTCAAGGTATAAGAATTTATATAACTCTATACAGTTATATACAAGATGGCCGGCGAAAGAACAAAATAATCTAGAAATATCTCTATATGACTAGACAGAAGGGACTAGATATGTGTATGCTATCCAATACTCCAGATAGATCCATCTGAAGTAATATCACCCTAATGCTAAATCCTTAAAGGAGAAATTAAGAATGTTTGTGGATTGCCCTAAATGTAGTACGGAGTTCATTGTGAGTGACTCTCAGGATGTACCTACTATGAAGTGTCCAGACTGCCACCAGTGGTTAACAGATGAACTAGATGGTAAAGGCTACGCAAAGGCCTACTACGGTAACTCTAAGCAGTTGAATGATCTATATGATGATTATGATACGGACAACTACGGTTACGACTACTAAGCAAATCTAAGCGCTACCTTAGGATGAAAAAACCCCCTTTAGGACAATTATCCTATTGGGGGTTTTTCATATCTCTTATTGTCTTGCCGGCGACCTATGTAATTAGAAAAAAATTAAAAAATAATTTTGTCGCGAAAATGTGGCGGAAGGTTTAGCTATTTTGATCGATGTGATCTTCTTCCCAAGCATCGCTACAGTCTCTACATTTCACGGAAAATCTTAACGTTCCGTCTTCTTTGTTTGGTAGAGCTGAGACAATATGATTGGGAGGGTAAGAACAATCTTCACACGAGTTAGGTATGAACTTAGCCATTTTTCTTTCCGTTGGAAGTTTTAATAATCTCAATCAGTTCTGGCATTGTCTTTAGCTTTTCGATCGCATTGTCACGACCTTGCGCAAACGATTCGCCATTGTATTGAACCCACGCACCTTTTTGGATAAGGACTCCTTTATCCAGTGCAACATCAAATAAGCATCCATATTGATCTATTCCTTTTCCGTACATGATATCAAACTCAGCTATCTTTAACGGAGGTGACATCTTATTTTTGATAACTTTAGCTTTAACCTTAACGCCAAGGACTTCTCCATCTTTGGACTTAATATCTTCTTTCTTGCGCAAGTCAATACGTACCGACGAAGCATACTTGAGAGCCATGCCCCCAGGTGTAGTTTCTGGATTACCAAACATAACACCAATCTTATTACGAAGCTGGTTGATGAAAAGTAATAGTGTTTTGTTCTCAGAAGCAAGACCGGTCAACTTACGCATAGCTTTAGCCATTAGGCGAGCTTGCAAGCCCATCTGTGCTGCTTCCATCTCTCCTTCAAGCTCTGCTTTAGGAATAAGTGCAGCAACTGAATCAATGACTATGACGCCTATCTCGCCCGTGCGCACGAGACGATCTACTATTTCTAATGCTTGCTCGCCGTAATCCGGTTGAGAAAATATTAGGTCATCAAGATTTACACCAAGCGCCTGCATGTACACAGGGTCGAGTGCATGTTCGGCATCAATATATGCACACTTGAGTCCCATCTTTTGGGCCTCTGTAACAACGGTCAATGCAATAGTTGACTTGCCTGATGATTCTGGACCATAGATTTCAACAATTCGACCTCTAGGTAAACCGCCAATGCCTAGAATATTATCTAGTGTCATTGCTCCTGTTGGTACTGCCGGCCAAGGCTTAACTTCTGACGAACCTAGTCTCATTACTGAACCCGTACCAAACTGTCGCTCTAATTGAGCCATAGCAACTTCTAATGCTTTTGAATCTTCCATGTAGTTATTTTACCACTTTTGGCGACTTGATGCCGAGAGCTGCCTGTACTTCTTTCATCTTTTCTATGATGCGAGACTCTACAAATCTTAATTCTGCTTGTGACTCAGGATCTTCACCTAGCATTGCTTCTCTTGTTTTAAGGCGAAGTTCTGTTAGTTGTTTAAGGTATTTGATTGATGGTTGGATCTGCTTGGTCATAATAATTCCTTTTGGTTGATGGTATAATTACTGTATGACAGTATACACGAAAGGTGTAACAATGCAACACAGAATGCAACTTGACGATGATTTTTACCGAGCAATATTTTTACTTCAGAATAGATTTCACTATCCAATTGATCTTTTAAGATATTGGGCATTTTCTCGGACCTTGCATCGAGCCACATCCTAGCATAGAAGATATTGAAAAAAATACTGAAGATCCGTTTGCATAAAAAGTTTCATTGTGTTAAGCTTGAACGTGACCCCCTACCCCCTACCCCCTTTACTATATACTATATGTTAATATATACTAATATATTAATATATATTAATATTACTCTATATACTGTATATAGGTTTAAAATAAAATTAAAGAAAGCCGGATGAAATGAAGTTGTATCAAATATATGTTCCGGACTTAAACGTGTATGTTAAATACAAAGTTCTAGAACCAGAAGAAATAGATTCTTTTGTTTCCCAGCTAAATACTAAAAATGAAAAAGATAGAAAACGAAAAATTCTTCAATATGTAATATTTAATATTAAAACAGAAATTTCTTCAGCATTGAGTCTTATGAGCAGACCAGATGCAGAAAGATGTGTAGAAGCTTTGTACACACGGATGTGTAATGCTAAACCCTGGTCTCGATATAGATTACTGGGTAGCAATTGCTTATGCGTCTGCTCCATCAAATCAGGATTTGGATGATGATTTTGGATTTAAAGAAATTCAAGAACTTTTAGCAAAAGCGAAATCTTCCGCCAAAGCTAAAGTTAAAACAACAAACAATGCTAAAAAGTTAACTAAGCAAAAGTATTATGGGATCGAGCCGTACTTAAAAACAAACATCATTGGACAGGATGAGGCCGTAGATTCCATCTGTTCAGCTCTGTTACGCTCTCAGGCGGGTTTAAATGACGATGGTAGACCTTTGGGTGTCTTTTTGTTTGCGGGGTCCTCAGGGGTCGGTAAAACGCATTTGGCTTCAACACTGCATAAATATCTTTTCGGGGAAGAGTACCCCATGGTAAGAATCGACTGCGGAGAATTTCAGCATAAGCATGAGAACCAGAAGCTAATAGGATCTCCTCCTGGATATGTCGGACATGACGAGGGTGGTCAATTAGTAAATCAAATAAAAAAGAATCCACAATCTGTAGTGCTGATAGACGAAGTTGAAAAAGCACATCCTGACATTTGGAATACTTTCTTATCGATATTTGACGAAGGTTTTGTAACCGATGGTAAAGGTGAAAAAATAGATTTCAGGGACACTATTATTATTATGACCACCAACCTTGGAAACGATAAAACAGTTGATAACTTAATTGGTACTGGAACTGGGTTTAATAAAAATGTTAATTATACGAATTCTACTACCGTAACGCCCGCTAGGCAGATGGTGGAGAAAAATACACTGGATGCAATTAGAAAATATTTTAGACCTGAGTTAATTAATAGACTTGATAAAATTGTAGTATTCAATCATTTAAATAAAGAAAACTGTGAAAAGATTGCAGAACTAGAGATGAATCTTATTTCAGATAAGTTGAGCAAAAAGGGTTACATGATAGAATACAATCAACAAGTTATAGATGGTTTAATTGATAAGGGCATAGACACAATTAAAGGTGCAAGAGGATTGTCTCAAATCAGAAGAGAAAATTTAGAAACTAAGATAGCAAAATACATAGTTCACTCTAGCGTTCCAAAAGGTAGCATATTCATCTTTAATTATGAAAATGATGATTTTACTTTAAAAATATCAAAACCAGCTAGAAAACTAAAAGGTTTGGAAAATTAATATTACTATAATAGCATTATTAGTATTCTTACAAGGAGAATTGTATGGCAAGTAGAAAGACCGTAGCTAAAGGTATGTTTGACGCTGTAAGGGATCAAAAAGGATTTTTTGCAAAAGTTGGAGCAGTTGGCAGAAAGAGTTCATCGCTACCTTCAGCTGAAGCGCTAGCTAGATCTGGTAAAATGCGTTCTGCCGCAGTTGCAGGCGGAGCTGTAGGGGTCGGTGCTATGCGCAAGCGTAGAGGACCTGGAACTTCTCGAACTCAAGGTAGACCAACAGGAATAAGGAATTATTAAAATGGCAGCAAGAGGTAAAGCAGTAAGTGGTGCATTAGACTTTCTCGGGTTGTCTGCTGAAAAAGCAGGTGCATACATCGACAGAGGTGGGAAAAAAGCCACGAAGTATATGGCGAAAGGTGCAAAAAAAGTAGCTGCAGGCCGGAGCAATGCACGTTGCTCCTCCAATGAGCACAGCTCACGCTACAAACCTTGCGGTTAGAAATAGTGCAATTAGATCTAGACAAATGCAAGTGGGTAGGCGTTATGCAGCTGGTGGTGCAGCTTTAGGTGGCGTCGGAATGTATAAAAATAGAACAGGTTCCAGAGGCGGATATCATGGTCCTAATATGCAACCTCCAACAGGTTCAGGAAGATTCGCTTAAATAATAATAAAATAGAAAGATGTGATATGTGATGAATGATTGGAAAAATTTTGTAGATCAAAACGGTGATTTTCAATTAGCAAATTTTTTGTATAAGAATATAAATGATCTAATGAAACACGCTCTTGATATGGGAACATTGTTATCTAACGATCAACATAAGTTAAGAGCATATAAAGAACAAACTAAAAAGTTGTTTAAAAATAAATGGTTTGATATTGCAAGATGTTTAGAGCATTTTGAAGTTATTGATAAATGTATATGTTTTTCGGATCAAAGGGAAGTTTATTGCGAGATCTGTAAAGGTGCAAGATATAAAATATCAAATTACCTTTCGGCAGATGAAGTAAGAGATGTCAGCCTATTCGTTGGGGCTATGCAAGATGCAGAAGTCCAAGAAAAGCTACAAAAAGGCTTAATGAAACTACTAGACGATTTGTCATGACGTGCTCAAGATGCAACTATATTTTAACGGTTGTGTCTGAATATTATGATTTTGATGACAATATATATTTTAGGGATATGTATTGCATCAAATGTACTAGTGGTTTAACTGAAAAATTTTACGAAAACGGAAAATACTCTAGCGAATGGATTGACTTTAGTGTCTAATGTAGAAAAGTTTAATGATAAAAAAGATTTCTTAAAAGAATTTGAATCTTTGCGACCAGATTTGTTTTTACCAGAATCTTGGTCTGAGCAGGATAAACAAAAAGTGGTTGAAATGATTAGGCCACAAAAAACTCGTTCTTCAATGTTCTCATCTATCCCAATGACATGTGAGTCAACAAAATGCATATTTGCAGGAACATGTCCATTGTTAAAAGAAAACCTAGCACCAAAGGGAAGTCCTTGTCCAATAGAGATGTCAATGGTTTCTCAATTTACTCATGAATACATGGAACAGCTTGACGTCCAACCAGATAATTTAGTGGAAGTTTCTATGATTAGAGATTTAGTTGATCAAGAAGTTCAGTATCTTAGAAAAACAAAATTGTTAGCTAAAGAACATTTTATACAAGAAAATGTAATAGGTATCGATTCCAATACTGGTGAACCTATTCTGAAAAAAGAATTACACTTAGCGGTTGAACTTGAAGACAAGCTTCATAAAAGAAGAAAAGATCTTAGAAACCAATTACTGGCTACACGTGAAGCAAAAGCTAGAATTGGTTTAGCTCAAGTAGATAGCGCTCAAGCAATATCAGATATTTTATATAAAGTTCAATCTATCCAAACAGAAAAAGAAAAAATGCTTAGAAAGAAATTAGGCACTTATGAAGTTGACGAATACATTGAAGCTCAAGTGGTTCACGACACGGAAGATGATACGGATGGCATATCCGAGTAATACCCCATTACCACAAGGAATTAGAGCTGTAGGTAAAGTTGTATCAACTGCGGCAGCATCCGCATCTGGGGATTTTGCTTCTTACGCTTCTGGAAAACTATTAGATGATTCTGGGTTTCAGGCAATCTTTGGTACAGCTGATGATTTCATGATGAGGTACAAGAGCTTTGAGGAAGCCTATCAAAGAGCTTTAGAAACGGGATTGGATCCAGTAAGAGCTTCTAGAGCAAATGTTGATTTCTTGAAAGCTGGTGGAAAAATAGATTTAAGTATTTTAGAAAAAAATACCAGAAAACAGCTTGAAACAATGTATAGAGATGACGTCCTTCAGCTGCCTACAATCCTTAAAAAATATGGTTTACCAAACGTAGAATTGCCCTCAGCTAACTTGTATCGTAGATTATTTAGATACGAAGTAGACACTGCAAGAAATGGTTCTGGAGCAATGCATCCAGCTATGGCTTTGCTCAACAGAGTGATGTTTAACGTAGATCCAAATAAACAGGGTGTAGATGCTTTTAA
>Ga0114978_10000937_pt1 | contig 24524 bp, 29 predicted proteins | sample S_140212_EF_Meta_FD_87027 | JGI IMG/M metagenome (GOLD analysis project Ga0114978, IMG submission 87027) | Freshwater microbial communities from Lake Simoncouche, Canada to study carbon cycling - S_140212_EF_MetaG | ecosystem: Environmental > Aquatic > Freshwater > Lake | place: Lake...
AGGCTGATTTCAACAAGCGTGTGACAGCTATTATTAATCGTAATGCCGATCTCATGTACAAGACATATGTTCAGGTTGTGCTCCCTCAGGTTGCAACAAGTGCTAATAATGATTTTCGCTGGGTTCACTACATTGGTCACCGTCTAATCAAGCAGGTTGAGCTTGAGATTGGTGGTCAGCGTATTGATCGCCAGTACGGTGACTGGATGCAGATTTGGACCCAGCTTACCACGGAGGCCGGTTCGGTTCGTGCTCTAAACTCAATCATTGGTCACACAGATGACCTCATCTTAAATAAGGATGGCGGCGGTGTCGACCTTTCAGTCCCTTGCTCTGCGAACGAAGCAACCCAGTCGTGTATGTCGCGCAATGGTACACCGGCCAAGACGCTATATATTCCTCTACAGTTCTGGTTCTGCCGCAACCCGGGTGTTGCTATCCCGCTCATTGCCCTACAGTACCACGAGGTTCGTATCAATGTTGACTTTGAGACCCAGCCGAACTGCTGCTACGGTAAGGGAAGTAACGTTACAGTCGGCTCTCTTGCGGCTGCTTCGCTCTATGTTGACTACTGCTACCTCGACACGGAGGAGCGCCGCCGGTTTGCCCAGCAGAGCCACGAGTACCTAATTGAGCAGGTACAGTACACGGGCGCCGAGTCGATCACATCTTCCTCGAACAAGATTCAGCTAAACTTTAACCACCCCGTCAAGGAGCTCTTCTGGGTTGTTCAGCGCGATTCTTATGTCGATTGCTCATCGAGTGGACCGGCAAACCTTTCATACTTTGGTCAGCAGCCATTTAACTACTCTGATGATTGGGACATGTCCGTTCCTCTCCTCAGCAATTTAACTAATAACCAAAACGTATCCGCCGATCTATCTATATCGACGGCTACCGGTGGTGGTGAGTCGAATTACATTCTTGCGAAGCTTCTTGTTGATGCGGATGTTCGTTGCGACGGCAAGAACCCAGTTGAGGTTGCGAAGCTTCAGCTCAATGGACAGGATCGCTTTACGGAGCGCGAGGGTTCTTACTTTGACCGAGTCCAGCCTTACCAGCACCACTGCCGCACGCCATCCGTTGGTATTAACTGCTACTCGTTTGCGATCCGCCCCGAGGAGCACCAGCCATCAGGTACATGCAACTTTTCGCGTATCGACAAGGCGACTCTACAGCTTACGGTTTCCGTCAGCACGGTTGAGGCATCGAACACCGCCCAGGTGCGCGTCTACGCTCTCAACTACAACGTGCTTCGTGTAATGTCTGGCATGGGCGGTCTTGCGTACTCCAACTAAACTATATAATCTAAAAACACAAAGAGCCGAAAGGCCACAATTGAGGTTATAAACATAAAATCAATTGTAGGTTTAAATGTATTTACTTTAATAAAATGGTAGACATTACTGCATACCCAGCGATAGAAAGGTATATGATATTATCGCACAATGGTCCATTAAGTGGACCAACTGCTCCAAATAGTGTTACAGTCGATCCTGCGTATAAGATTGGAACGATTTCAGCCGTATCGACAATCACAGGTAATTTTAATCCAACTCCAACTCGAGATCCTCTCTTATTAACAGAGTTTACTGCTTTGCGCGATAGCATAGACGCTAATGCTTTTAGTCAAGTAACATACCAAAGTGCTCTTCCAGGTTTCTTTTTTGGTGCTATGACATTTTTTCCCAAGATTCATTATAACCTTACTGGTCAAGGCAACATACTTTTAGAGAATATAGCCATTGCGTTTGATGGCTACAATGATCCCAATGACCAATTTTTTATCACAGCAGACAGTATTACATTTAGAAATATTACTAATGTAGATTTAACGAATCAAGCAATTGATTCTAACATATTCATTCGAACAGTAAATGGTAATATTAATTTTGAAGGCACCATTCCACCTTTATATGGAGTATTTTTTTCCAATAATTCGATTGTATCTGCTTCAACTCTTAATCTAACCGGCCGCTTATTTAGTGGTAGTGACATGCTACTTAATTCTCAAAGTACAGGTGTTATAGTTTGTTACGCAAAAGGAACTCTGATTCTAACCAATAAAGGCTACCTGCCAATTGAAGATATTAAAGTGGGTGATAAACTTATAACCAAAGGAAAAATTCATGATAATACATCTCTAGAAGAAAATGATATTGAAAAACTAGAATCTGTCATATGGACAGGTAAGTTTACTGTAGGTAACCCAGATTCCGTGTCTAGACCCATTTGTATTACAAAGGACGCATTAGGCGAAAACTGTCCATTTAAGGATTTGTATGTTTCTCGCAATCACAGTCTACTTATAGACAATAAAACTGTATTAGCTAAAAAGCTTGTAAATAATACAACAATCTATCAAGATTTAGAGTGTGTGAGTGTAGAATATTACCATTTAGAATGCGAAAATCACTCTGCAATTTTTGCGAATGGAGTATTGACCGAGTCGTACTTAGATAATAATAATAATAAATACGTATTTGAGAATAATGTAACCCTCAGCGTGGGTATATTACAACGAACTAACGTATAACTTAAAATCTGGATTAAATAGTATTTACAAGATGGTTCAATATTTTTTTCCATAAGCAAGCATACATAGTCATGTATTTTATATTATGTAAGCTAAACTTTTAACATTCCATACATTTTGGCATTATATTTTGTAATAATTTTTGTCAGTAGTATAAAATGTGGGAGTTTGTTGATAAAATCATTTACATAAACTTAGATTCTCGACAAGATCGACGCGATATAATGACAACTTTTTTTGAGAAGGCACAAATACCATTAGAAAAAGTTGAAAGATTCTCAGCTATTAAAACAAAAAAAGGTCAAATAGGTTGTCTTGCAAGCCATACTGAAGTTTTAAAAAAGGCCAAACAACAAGGATGGAAAAATGTATTAATTTTGGAAGATGACCTAGAAGTTTTAGACTTTGAAGCAGGTTACAAACAACTAGAACAGTTAGTTAAATTACCACATTGGGATGTTATTATGCTTGTGGGATGGTATTGGAAGTATGCGTTTCCTAGAATTTTTGACGCAAATAATACCGGCGCTTATTTAGTTAATTCAAATTATTATAATAAACTTTTACAGAATAGAGAAAACGCGCTTCGGACATCACAAAAGACGTTTGGATTTGATTTTAATAATGTAAGAAGCCACGCAGACGTAAGCTGGAAGCTTATTCAAGCAACCGACAATTGGTATGGAATTAATCCATGCTTATGTAGACAAGTTGATGGTGTTAGTGATATAGCTGGTAAAGAAATTAAATCAAGTTTAGTACAGGGAATTGGAACTAAAGAAATTAAGAAACAAGTGTATGGTCGATAAAATTAAGCATGATTATTTTTTACTAATTCTAATAATAATTGTTTTGATCTTATGTGAACTGCTAGATGAGATGGATGTATTAAAGAATCATTATTGTCTCTATATATAAATATCGGATACTTATAACAATATGTTTTTAAAAAAGAAAATATGAAATGATCAGATGGTCGTTTATACGGATACTTACTTATTTCCCATCGATTATTGTTATATAATTTCATTAGTTTTATAGATGCATTCTTATTAATGATATAAGATAATGCTGACCATTGGGGTGTTGCGTATTCATCAAGTGGTATATTTTTATTAACAATATAAGATAACTGTATGATTTCCCAGTCACTTGGAGCATTTTGTATAATTTCTTCAACTGTTTTTTTACAAAAAGGTATAAAATCTAAAGATAAATCATCTTCAAAAATAATAGCGACATTAAAATTTGATTCTGAAAATGTTTGAATTGCTTTCAAATGAGATGCTAAAACTGCATATTCTATTTTTGTCTCTTTTGGATTTGGTCTATTCTCAACAAAGTAAGACATAACATCTTCCGTTTCTCCATCAATACCTTCTATTCTAAATTTTGGTATATTTTCAAATATTGTATCTGTAAAACAAAGTTCCATTGATATTCGCCGATCCTCTGATTTATTTAAATTAATCCAATATATGGCATCAATACCTCTTAAATAAGACATGATATTATAAGTAATTGAGGAAACATTTTACATAAAAGAGTAAGGTTTTACACAGATAAACTTTAGAGTAGTAAATGCCAGAGTACATTGTTGAAGCAAAAACTGTGCAAACTGGCGCTATTCGGACACTAAAGGAAGCAATCAAGTGTATTCTTGTGGAAATGAGTTTGATTTTTGATAAGGATGGGATTCGAATGGTTGCTATGGACAACACACGAACTGTATTAGTTCACTTTCGTTTGTATGCAGAGAAGTTTGAGAAGTATGAATATAATCACACAAATCCAAAGTTTGTAATTGGAGTGAATACAGATCATTTGTATAGAATTGTTCGAACAGCTACGAATGATGATACAATCACGTTTTATGTTGATTCTGCTGATTCAAATTCATTAGGAGTTTTGCTTGAGGATGGTGAGAAGAAACAAGTTACCCGCTACAAGCTCAATTTGCTCGATCGTGATGAACCCGATATTCAACTTCCTGAAACTGAATTTTCAACAAACATTACGATGCCGTCTTTAGATTTTCAAAAGATCTGTAGAGATATGACTTTGTTGGGAGCAAAAACAGTTGAAATTAAGAATGTAGGTTCTTCTTTAACATTTTCTTGTAAAGGTCATTTTGCGTCACGTACAACGATTATGGGAGATTCCGAAAATGAGTTTGTCATTCAAAAGAAAACAACTGATGAAATTGTTACTGGTAATTTTTCACTACCTTTACTGGTTTTGTTTACAAAATGTACGAATCTATCAAACAATCTGGAAATTCACATGAAGAATGACTGGTTTTTAATGATACGATATGTAGTTGCTAATTTGGGGGATATTAAGCTTTGTTTGATGAATTGTTCTGCTTAAGCCCATCCGGAAAATCCATATATTTCTCTAAGATACATAACAGTTCGAGCAACTAATTCGAGTCCTAAGAAGCAAACTCCAGCAGTACTAAGCATAAGTGTAATTCCCATTCTTGCTTTATTTGAAACTGGAATCTTAAACAATTCCAAGACACAGTCTATGGCTAAATACGCATCTTTACCTAATAACTTTAGTTCAAGTAGTGAACATATACATGTGTGTAAAAATATATGTTGAATCCAAACAGTAAACACAATTATAAATACTAATACCTGAAACCAAATAACTGGATAAATTGTATGCGAAATTAAAATAAAAACAAATACCAATAAAATTGAAAAAACATGAGTTGTAAACAGTATCTGTCCTAACGTCTCATCATTTTCAGCTATTCGAGCATATATGTATCGTACGCATTCTTCTAGTTTATTTGTTAAATATGTTCGAACGTCCATTATACTTATTTTGGTCTTGCTTTATGGGCTGTGTACGTAACATCATCTCCTATCTTAAATCCTGCCATTCCAGGATTAATATAGTTGTTTTCAGATACAGTCGTGGTAGTATTCCATATTTTTACAATTGAGGCAGGACCTTTGGGTGAAATAGTAATGCCCACCAATGTTTCTTTTCTGTTTACCAAGAAGTCATTTGTTATACAGTTAACCATGAGATCAACCCATGTTGTATAGACGGATGAAGCTTCTATCTTTTTTGACCATGCGCCTCCTGCTTCATTCTCAGGGACATCCCATAAAGGTTTGAACCCTCGTCGCATAAAGAAGAACATACCTGATTCCCATGCTTCTTTTGATATCGAATCTATAATCGTCCAGAACTGTTGAGGTGTACTTATATCAGCAATCTTTACATAGCTATCTAGCTCATATGATTTGTTTTCGGGATCATGATACCACAGAATCCAAGAATATTGGAGTTTTGTGGTCTCTATGTCTGATCCCATTTGTAATCTTATTAGAAGAGTTTGTATGTAGACTTAAAACGGATTCGTTTTTAACAGACCAAAACAATAAGAACAAAATGACTCTAACAGTCTCTCAAATTTACGATGTTCGGTTTGGACCAAAACTTCCTTTGCCAAGAAGTGTTCAAGATAGCATTGCAAAACTTCGTATTACGCCCGTGACATACAAACCATTCCGTCCTCCCCCTAAGCATGGAGGAGGCTATAAACTAACCTATACTCGTCCAACTGGAAACTGGCGAGAAAAGACGTTGGCTGTGTATGTCAGTAAAATTACAGATAAATCAGATATAGATTATAATGAGGTATTCTCAATTCTAAACAAAATTACATCAAAGAATATTGGAAAGTTAAGTGAGAATGCGGTTGAAACTTTGAGAAAGCGTGATGATGACTTTAGGTTGCGTGTTACCACATTGTTATTCAATAAAGCAATTACTGAATCCATGTACGCAGGAGTAATGGCCGAACTTGCTTTTATTTTAAACAAGGAGTTTCCAGATGTGTCGGAAGATCTGACTATTCAGGCTAAGATGTTTCCACAGTTGTATGATACACACACAACACTTGTATATCCAAATTCAAGTGAACCAGACTTTGCGCAGAAGGTTGTACTTTGGATGAAACAAAAACAAAAGCGACGAGGATATGCAACCTTCTTAACTCAACTCTTTCTGAAGAATCTGATAGATGAGGATATCATGACTACAACAATCCAAGATGTTTTGGTAGAAATTGTAGCAACTGCGAAACAAGCAAAAACACCACAAACAGAAGAAAATACGACTCAGTATGTTGACTTTCTCTTTGAAAGCGCAAAGGTTCTGCCGTCTACTTCAAAAACTCTAAAAGAAACTATCAAAGTTGGACTTAAGAACATGCTAGAGCTTCCCCGCACAGATTTAACCAGTCTATGTATGCGATCTAGATTTCGTGTTGAAGATACATTGAAATGCGTTCAATAAACTTCATTTCAAACAAGGTGTAGAAATAAATGGCTCTACCGTCTGCAAGTGTACTCTTACGGGCTGCTCAGTTAGCTGTTGATGAAGATAAACCCATCTATCTTGATTATTTCCGTGATAGCATTGAGAAGAAGTGTTGCATCGGTGTACAGGAAGATAATACCAAGTACCTCGTGAAGTCCGATAGCGAGTATACATCGACGATTCAAACCGTTTTTAACTGTGAGACATGTTACATTGTTGCGACTGAGAATAGCTTGTATGTTGTTTCAAAAGAAATTCCTGTAAAGAAAATTCTAGGGTCTACATCAAGTTAATGTATTTAAGAAGAATGAATTACCCTCCTCCACATTATGTATTGTTTGAACCATTGAATGATATTGAAACTGGAAAAGTTTGGAATGAGTATAAGATCAAGTATGCGAAAGAGTGTGAGTTTGAAGAGATTGATGCAGCTGAAATAAACACAGTCGATACATTCACGCCTTGTTTTTACAATTGGATTTCTCATGTTCCAAAAAGGCAAGAAACACGAATTCGCATTTTGCTTGTATGGCATGCCGAGTTCTTAACGTTTTCATGTCAGCAAATGGTACGAAGATCTTTAGAAGAGAGATCTTTTAAATGTCGTGTATGGTTTCATGTAGAAGATCCTACAACAATTCAACCTGCGATTCAAAGTCGTTGTGTTGTAAAACGAATGCCGACTCACACACATAAACCTATAATAAAACAATTATGAAAGTAGAAATTTATACAGATGGTGCGTGTTCAAAAAACGGCCAGAAAAACTCGAGGGCAGCATGGGCTTTCTATATGCCCGATCATAAAGCAATTTCTAACGCAGGGCGAGTTCCTGACACTGAATCTCAAACAAATCAACGGGGCGAATTGATGGGTATTTCAGAGGCTGTAAAGGCTGCTGAAATATCATTTCCTGCTGATGAAACTGACTTGAAAATATATACGGATTCCATGTATTCAAAAAACTGTTTAACAACATGGTTGGGTTCATGGATGAAAAATAACTGGAAAACGTCTCAAGGTGGTGATGTAATCCATCGTGATTTAATTGAAGGAACTGCAACTAAACTATCAAAATTCAAATCATTTAATATCATACATGTGAAAGCACATACGGGAAGTGATGACGAACAAAGCAGAAACAATCATATTGTAGATCGAATGGCAACTCAAATTATACATCCAGAAGAAGTGAAAGAGGTTGTTTCAAATACAGAACAGGTGTTTGAAGACTGCCCACTGAAATTAATGGGTCCACCTATTGATGAAAATGTTTTATTGAGCTGGTGTATGGCCAACTTATCTTTATTAAATCAACCCGAACTTCATAAAGCCGTTTTGTCTGCATTTTCAAAAACAGTGAAGTTAAAGGGGTTTGAAGTTGAAAAACAACGTTTGCACCGAACGAATGTATATAGACTTAAAACGGAATCTGGTTTAGTAAAAGAAGGAATTACAATAATAAAAGAAGAATGAGTGTTCGTGCCTATCAGTTTTCTTCTGCAACATGTGCGCCCTGTAAGGTTATTAAGCCTGCACTTCAAGATCTTCGTGATGAATTTCTTGAAATTAATTGGTTTCATATAGATATCAAGAATGATCCAGATGAGTTTGCAAAAAAATATAACGTAAGTATAGTTCCTACTCTAGTTGTAGAGCTAAGGGATTCTCTAGGAAATTCTCTTAGCGTTGAAAAACATTCAGGTACAAGTATAGCAGGATATTATCGAATTGTTCGGAATGCCTTAAGATCTATTCAACAATCGTAGACGTAACTAATTCACCATCTCTATACGCCTCACAAACAAACTGATCCGTGTCGTCAACAGGAGCCGACATATCATCGGGTTCACTTACTTTGATTTTGGTTTGATTTGATTTTTTGGTTGGCTTTGTAGGTGAAATCGGATTACTGAATATTCCCGAATTTGGTTTTGGAGTATCATTTGTAAAGCCTTCAGCTGTTGGCTTTAGTACTACATAAGCTGTTCCTGCAAAGACAATTGATAATGCATATGCAATTAGTGGCGACCAAGCTTTGTAAGTATATCTATCTAAGCAACCAGCATTAGAAAGTAAGCCCCATTGAAGTCCAAATGTAATCAATGATGTTAACCCTAATGCCCAAGAGTTATTCATTGTCGAAGAACCAGACACACTCGCAGTCGGATCTCCGCCTGATCCCGTAACAAATGCTTCAATTAAGTGACACCATATAATTGTTTGAGTAAGAACAATTGACGCAGGAGCTACTGAATTGGTTAAAATAGTAAAGCCAGGAACATCACATACATCGGGATCTAATTTAAGTTCATTTCCACCTTTGAATCCTCCGCGAAAGGGGTTCGCTTCAGGGACCGCATCAGCAACTGCAGCAGGGGCAGCATTAAATGGATTCGCATCGGCAACAGCATCAGCGGCGGCATCAGCAGCGGCAACGGCAGCAACAGCTACACTGTCTCCTAATCCTCCTGCAAATAAGATTGCTGCATAGATTCCTCCACAAATTATAGAATATATAGTTGCATTTTTACTTTGACCCATAGCTTCAAACGCAACAGGTGGACCTACTAACAATCCTACAGCAAGAATCACCCATACATTCAAAAGACGGAACCACCATGAAGAATCGCTGACAGGATATATATAGCTCATAATACCTTTTGAAAATTGTACAAAGTAGTTTGAACCTATCATAGCAGCAATGGCTGAGCCAAATACACCAACAAATGTTGCTTTGCTATACTTGTATTCACCATTTATTATATCAATAATAGGTCCTGACAATACAAACAGAATAGCAAGCATTGATGCAAAGACACCTGCACCTCCTGTCCATCTTTGAAAATCTGTTACAAGAATCCCACTACTAAACATATACGAAACACCGCCACCTGCTAAAAGTAATGCAAAAATAGAAATTACAACCCCAGCAGTTTGGTTTGGTATAGATATTCCCAAGACAATAATACCCGCAAATAACCCAAGTATCATTAAAACTGTAAGCCAAGGGTCTAGTTCCATTGCTTATTTCCGAGATACAAAATCATGAGAAACTACAAATGAGTGTATATGCTGGGAGTTCATCATGGAAAGATCAATGCACAAATTCAGATCAGAGCCCAATTAACTTATCACAATCATCTGCTAAGCCATGTGACTTAGTATGTGAGTTAACATTTGACGATGCGTATATTTCCCAAGCCAATGTGATTATATCCGATGAAGGACTTATACTTCAAAGCCAAACTGGATTAGGAAGTTGTAAATTTGCGGGTGAAAGTTATAGTTGTCAGACTCTTTTAGTGACTCATCCAAGTCATCATACGATTGAAAATATCCAAGCTGACGCAGAAGTTGTTGCAATTTTTCAAAATCCTACATCAGGATTTTTGTGTGTAAGTTCACTGGTACGAGTTAACCCGACCCAAACATCTTCTTCTCATTTTTTGAATGCGTTTATATCTTATGCGAATCCCAGTGTTCCTTACACGTCCGTAAGCTTGGGTGAACAGTGGGGATTATTTATGATGGTTCCTCCTGCTGGATCGTATTTTGTGTATGACGGATCACTCGTTGTACCGCCCTGCCAACAAAGTAAATGGGTTGTTTTTAAATCAATGATAAACATTGACTCAAATGACTTTGCGTTACTAGTAAAAAATGTAATGCCTGGTTCAAGACCTGTTCAGCCTTTGGGAAATCGCGAAGTGTTCTTTAATGACATTGAGCAGTTACCTGGTGGACCTATGCCTAATGATGGAAAAACATATATGAGATGTAAACGATCAGGAAAGAAACCTGATGTAAAAGATGTAAAATCAGCTGGATTACAGAATAATAAACCAAAGACAAAAAACTTTCTTACCAGCACAAGTGAATGGGTTTCAAACCAAATTCGAGTGAATGGATTTATTGAGTTATTTAATTTTATTTGTATGATCGCTGCTTTTGTGGGAGGTATTTATTATGGTTATAATCAATCAAAAGGACCTATTGGAATGTATTTAGTTTTAGCGGCCCAACGGTTTGCTGCATATATTCGTACTTTTTTTACAAAAGCAAGCACAGCGTTTACTACATCTCAAAGTTCAAGTATTGCAGTTTAATCCCAGCATGTCTCATACTCTTGAGGCTGATTCCAAACTGTCTCATCTGGCTCACTTGATTCTGCAGTTTCCTTTTCAAGTTCCAATAGAGTTTTATCTTGCTTTAGTTTGCGTACTTTTATCCGCTTCACAGTATTCCATCCATCCTCATCTTCCTTTATTGGATTTGCTGATTCTTGAATCTCATTATCTTCCGGCTCTTCAAAGCGATGAATGTTTTGAAATCGAGGCAGAATAAATGAATACTCTTGATTTCGTGAACGTGATTTAGCTATTTCCTCTTCTTCTTTTTGGATTGCGCTAGTAGAGCTCCATTCACTTGCGAGATCTGTAAACTTACGATCTCCTGCCCATTTAGATTTTACGACTTGAGCATTCGCAAGTGGTGGGTAGTTCTCAACAGTTTGTTCAAGAGCATTCTTTCTAGCTAGTTCAGCTCCTTCCTCTTGACGCCGTTTTTCTTGCGCAATTTCCATATCAATCTCCCATCGCTGTCTCTGGTGAGAACGGCGAGGCTGTTTTTGAAATGAATTCTGTTGTGGCTGATTGTTTCGCATTTGGGGCGGTACGTATGCCATCTTTACTATCTAAAGCTTAATCTTATGAAAATCCGTTTTCATGTTAAAAACGAAATGACCCAACGCTACATAAACATATACTAAAATGGTAAACGGTGTTACTATCTCAGTAAATGGTACAATTGGAGACATTCAAGTTCCTGCAAAGGTAACCGATGTTCTGAAGTGGATTCGCACAAAATATAAGAACCCTACAATTCAATTTCAGGGAAAAATTCAAGATTCGCTGAAAGAAACCAATTGGTTATCAATCTTTGCATCTACAACTGGAGATGAAGAACATATAAATCAACACATGCTTCCATCACCCTTTGATGAAGAAACATATACGGGACAAATTGTAATTCTGGCTACTGAGTTAGATGGTCAAGATGAGTATGATGCTCACATAAGTTCATATGTTAACTTAAAGTCTGATCATTATGAAACAGTCTATCAAGAGTGGACATTCGCAGAAGATCAGTCGGATGATGCAGAGGAGCCTATAGAAGAGGATGAACTTGTAGAGGAGGAGGATGCAGAAGAAGACGAAGATATTGTAGTTCGTGAAACAATTGTAGTTGCTCGACCCATTCAATCCCATTCAAAAAATGTGTTTGTAGAGTGTGCCATTCGAGATAAAGTAGTTGAAAACTATATTGACTTTATGGGAACAAAAGAGCATTCCGTTCTTTTAGAAGAAGCTGTATTACACGCAGTATGTGACCAAGCAATTAAAGAAAACATTGAAGTAGATTGGAACAATCGTGTGTTTTGGAATATGTATAGGAGTCGCGCGATTTCCTTTTATGAGTACGGTTGTCGTAAAGAAAAGGATACAGATTGGATTGTACAACTAAAAAATGGAGAGATTACATACCGTCAGTTTGCAGAAATGAATGCGGTTGATTTATGCCCTTCTAGATGGAAGAGTTGTATTGAACGAATTATTGAATCTGAAAAGAAGTTGTATTCTAAGAATGAAAGTGCTGCAATCTTTATGTGGTGTTCAAGCTGTAAACAAAAGACAAAATGCGATTACTACCAAATGCAAACGCGTTCAGCAGATGAGCCTATGACGACATTTGTAAACTGTTTGGAATGCAGCCGCCGTTGGAAGTTTTAAGCATCGTCTATTTTATCTACTTCTGCCATTACAACCGGAAGCCGAATTGTAACTTTTGGAGTTACCATATCTAATGAATGAACAAGGATAGGATCTAAGCCATTTGTAATCTCAGGCTTTTTTACATCAGGTGTTGATTCCTCAAATCGTTTTTTGAATTCTGCAATAACCTTATCGGGAACTTGTGGGCTTGTTTCCTGCAAACGATCACACTGATCTCTTACAACTTTTAACATATCTTTTGCTGATAAACGTTCATATCTTGGTAAAGCTAACTCAATCAAAATAAATCTATATACTTTTCCATAATTTAGACACGCAATACGGTGTGCTTCAGATCGTTTTGCCCATGCAAAATAGCTACCTACTGTATTTAGTGTTGCAACACCTAAACTAACGCAACCAATTAGAACACTCGCTGATTGACTATTTCCAAACAGAGATGCAGAACCAATCGATGCGGAACCTGCGAGAGTAGATAATACAATGACTGGAAGTGATAAATAGTTATTTAAACTACTAAACAGTTTTTCAGATCTTGAGTGTAACCATTGATAGCATAAAGCTCTTTCTCCTTCATCGGAAATAACGCGTTCTAACTGTGAGTTCCACTTAATTATATTGGTGTTTGGCTCATCCATTTATAATTTATACTATGTAGAATAATGGTATGGATATATGATGATCCCCCGTTTACGAAACGGGAAGCACGGGCTTATAAAGAATTGCGAGATAAACTTAATGATAAAGAATTTGTAGAAAAACTCATTCGTTTATTAAGTTTGTATCTTTACTTAAAACGCAATGATTATTCAACTACAAAAGAAATTATAGAATCTGCTTATTATGATAAAGCAAAAAGATTCCCTATATTTGATCAACAAAGTGCGAAGCAGCTTCTAAAAGCTTTGAAACAGCAAGGAGGTGGTGATTCAAAGTATCCTTATATGGATGTTGTTGTTAAAGAATTTCTGCAGTCATATACTCCCACTGTAGTTGGTGAGCCAGTCCGTGTTGCGTATAGTACATTTACTGGGTTAGTGGATGGCTTAAAAAATATTATACCCTTTTCGGATTTAGTATTTGAAGCGGTACATAGTACAACTGAGATTGGAGTTACAAGCGCAAATAACTTAGGTGAAGTTATAGGTGGACCCATTGGTGCGCTTGTAGTTGCGCCATTTACTGCTGTAGCCGCCGGCTTTGCTGCTGTTCTATCTGCTGGAGAAGGAGATTTGGGTGGAGCGGTTGCTCATGTAGCAAATTGGGTTCCGGGTCTTGGAATTATATTTAATAAACTTATGGTTCAAGGTGAACATTTAGTAGATGTTGTTAAAAAGCATCCTGCTATCGCCGCATATATTCCATATATGCAAGAATTTCAACAACAGACTCAACCTGAATCTGAAGGAGGAAAGAGATTTTCAACGAATGCCCATAGCACTACCAAATGGCAGAAGACAATGCGACAACCGAAATCCGTAACGTAATTAAAGATTGGATCTCATTTGATGATGAAGAGCGTGAACTTCGAAAGCAGATTAAAGCACTAAAAGATAAAAAAACAAAACACTCTGCACTAATTCTTGATTTCATGCGATCAAATGAAGTTGATAACTTTGCGCTTGAAGGAACAGGTGTTGGCAATATTTCTCGTTCTGTACGAACATCTCGTCCGCCTCTTAAGCGAAACCTAATTCGCACACAGCTTCTTCTTCAGTTTGCAGATCAACCCCAGCGTGTTGCAGAGGTTTTGAGAAGTATTGAAGGAATCCCTGAGGGAGCAGAGGATATGTCTGTTGGCGGAACTCAACGTGAACTTCTTGTTCGTCGACTTCCACGTGAGAAGAAAACAGTTGTTATTTAACTGAGTCTATCAATCGCCTGTTTTGCTGCCAATTGCTCAGCTTGTTTTTTAGTAGCTGAACTTCCAATCCCAATATGTACACCATTCTCGTCTACTACAGCCATCGTATAGGTGTTTATAGCAGAAGATAGCATTACATATTTCGGAGTGAAGTGAAACTTGGATTGATAGATTTTCTGTAACTGTTCCTTAAAGTTTCGGTTATTCAACAGTAATTTTGGAATGTTTATATATGTCTCTATTAGCGAAATAATGAAGCTAGACACAATTTTATAGTTGTTATCAGAATCTGTCCAAAGCGCGCCCAGGAATGCTTCTAGAATATCACCTAGTTTCTTTGTGTTTGCTCGTCCGTTACATACATCTTCATTATGCCTAGAAATAATATAAAACTTATCCAAACCAATCTTTACACTGAGAGATCCTAGCATATCGTTGCATACAATATCTTTCTTTAGGTCAGTAAGGAATCCTTCATGTTCACTTGGAAACCGTTTTAGCAAATATGTTGAAACAATCGCTCCTAAAATAGAATCTCCCAAATGTTCTAAGCGTTCATATGAGTTGTCAAACAAATCTAAAACTCCATCAGGTTTCTCTGCTAATTGTGTAACTTCCCCAGTTGGAGTTGTATATTCTGTTCTTTTTACGTAGGATGAATGTACCATCGCTGTTTGAAACAAAGATAGATTTTGAACTGTAAATGAACAGTTATGTTTTTTAAGAACCGCATGTATATCTGTTTTGGTAAACATGCGATTTTTAAAGTTATATGGGTTATACAGTAGCTGCGAATTCATGTTGATTTTTTATATGTTCTTCGTTTACGTTTAGAAGTCCGTTTTCCACCTGCTTTCACCTTTTTTCTTGCTGCTTTTCTTGATTTTAATTCATTTCGTATTGCTTTTAGTTTATCACGCCCAGTTGTATCTATTTCTTTTCCACTGAGTATTTCTAGAAATTTAAGATTTATTTTTGAAGATTGAACACAGCTTTTGAATCCCATTACAATCACTAAACCTCCCGCACCCTTTCCTGCAATATATTGAACAATTGGATCCATCTTTTGAGTTTGTATAGCTGCGCTGCGGTCAGCAAGCCATCCCTGAGCTCCACCATTATAACTTCTTATTTTCTGTTGTATATTTGTGATATTTCCTCGTATGTTACTCGATGCGTTTGCAATATTTGCAAGTACCTCTTTAGTTTTATCTTCATTAAATACCCAGGTGGGGTAATTGTCTTCACCAAGTTTAGTAAGTAAAAAAGAGTCATCTGACTTCACAAGATTACATGCAAGATGAGCCCATGCATATTCTAGTTTCAAAATCTTCATTTTTTCTTCTGTAATTGTTTCATCATCACGATACAGATCTAGAAAAAAGATTGCTTGAATAATTGGCAATACATGTTCACATGATGGAAGCCCATGTAGTTCACTATCAATATCAAACCCACATAAGTAGCAGGATTGAGGCTGCTTAGCGAGTCCAATTGTATTGTTACACTGTGCCGATATTGATCCATGTTCATAAATTTTTCTATAGGTTTGCTCTAACGTTTTTTTCCAAACCTCAATTTTTGCGGGTGGAAATAACGCATTCGCAAATGTTGAAAGTTGATTTGGCGCGCATACATTTAAACTTTTTAAATAGTCAGGTAGCGTTTCAAATGTAACATTGTCAAAATTAAGAGTTGTCTGTGTTGTAGGTAGATTTTCTAAAAATGCTTTTTTTCTCTTAATGTTTTCCTCTCTTTCTTGCCTTAATTCTAACGCCCGCTTTTTCTCATTTTCTGCTTCGGCAGCGCTTTCACGACCTAAGATGACTCGCTCTGTTGGTTTGGGTGTTCTGCGTGATGTTCGTATCCCAAGTATAGATGGTAAACCACTTTCTGGCAAAACAACTCCTTTTACGCCACCTGTATTTAAAAAAGGTGGAAGAATTCCAAATTCAATTAGTTCTTTTGAATTTTCTAAAATAACTTCTTTAGGAACTTCTTTTATAGCCTCTTGTAAGGCTTGTTTTTGAGGTGAACCATCTGTAAGTGAAAAATTGTTTACATGTCTGATTTCATCTATAGCTTCAAACAAAAGATCAACTTGAGCTGTACTTAACTTACTTAATACATCAAGTGCCGAAGCCTCTTCTGCAACATCCATTAAATCATCACTTGCGGCTACATCACTTGCAGCAGTTGTTAAATTATACATACGCATATATTCCTTATGCGCATCACCCATCCCTTACTATTCTTCTGGAATAATTCTAGAGAATTCATACTCTTTTCCTACTAAAGCGAGTTTACGTTTGTTAACAATAAAGTTAAAGCAGTCTTGTTTATTTGGAGTTTGTGTTGAACCAAAGTAATCGCCTAAAAGACTTTCAAGTTCTTTTTTTGATAGACTCCATGCCTTAGAATATGTTTCGGGCTTCTGAATTTTTATAGTGGATCCATCATCATCAATTTTTAGTTTATCTACAGACGCAAACTGAGGAAGCTTTACTAAATCCATCATTTCCATTTCTACAATCTTTCGAGATTCACGTTTCTCATATACTTCACGATTTAGAATACGCAATTGGTTATCAACATCTCTGTACTGCTTCACACATCGCTTCAAATCATTCATAGCTTCTGTTGACATTTTTTCTACTAAGAAACTACTAAAAACATAATCCGTTTTCAAGATAATGGATGAAGATGAGGTTGAAAATTTACGAAACGTATATAATGAGGATCACCCAACCGAAAAACCTATTGAAAAAGGAAGTATACATAAAGTATGGAAAGAAATCACAAATAGGTTACACGACAAATGTTCAAAAGGTACGGTTGAATGTATTGTTTCCCATATGTTAAAAAAGCAAAAAGCTCCATCTGAATGGCAAACAAATCCTGAAGAATGGTTGTCATCCATAGACATTGATAAAGTTGAAAAAGATTTTGCGCGTGTATTTAAGAAATATTGTTATTTAGGTACAATCCCAATTGATTTTGATAAACATTCTAAAACAGGTGCTTGTATTGTAAACTCATTATGCTCTATGAAAATTATTGACTTGTATAAGAAAGGATGTCGTCAAATTGGGATTGTGTTTAATACAGATGTAAGTAGTGGACCAGGTCAGCATTGGATTGCATTATTTGCAAATATAGATCCTAAATATGAGAATGCCCGAATTACATACTTTGATTCATACAAAAAACAACCTGAACCTGAAATTGAGCGTCTTATGACCCGTTGGAAAGAAGAATTGGATTCTACAAACTTATTTCAAAAACCTGTAGAATTAACGTATAATAACACGAGACACCAATACCAAGATTCAGAGTGTGGAATGTACTGCTTGTATTTTCACTTCTGTTGTTTATCAGGTGTTCCAATGGATGAAAGAGTCCCGGATGATGTAATACGAAGTTTTCGGGCTGTGTTATATAGTATTGGTAAAAAGTAATGGATTGGATAAACAGTATTCCGCCTACAGTTTTGTATGGCGCATTAGTCGTGATTGTCCTTATAGTTGCGATTGCATTATTGCATTCGCTCACACCTTCAAGTTCAAAAGCAATCTCAAAAGCAAAACCTATTTTCTCAACATATTCAAAGGTAACAAAGCTTGCTCCCTTAGGATGTCCTCAACCACAACAATATAGACTAGCGGATTTTTATTTGGCTTCATCATCTTATTCTGTATTTCCAGGAGCCGCTGTATATGATTACGTAAGTGATAGTATTCTTCCGCTTGCAATTAAAGCAGGTGTACGATTGGTAGAACTTGATATTTATTCTGATGTGAATGATCAACCAGTTGTAGGTCTTAAAAATCAAAAGTTGGGAGTTGATTATGCGTATAATACAGTCTCGTTTGAATCATGTTGTGTGTCCGTTATTAATAATGCGTTTAACAGTATTATGTCGCCTGTTTCAACAGATCCGTTTGTATTAAGTTTGGTGTTCCATACTGATAAAACAAAAACAATTAATGCTGCTGCAGAGATTTTAAAGACCACATGTAGGTCACATATGCTGGGTTCCGAATACAGTTATTCACGCAAGAATCTAGCTGTTGAGCCCGTATGTAATCTTCAAAGTAAATTGATCTTAGTATCGGGTGGTGGAATCAAGGGTACATTGATGGAGGAACTAATTAATTTGTCTTGGTCAACATCTCATTTGCGCCGAATGACATATACGCAAGCATCGCAGCCGCATGATCATGATGAATTAATTAATTATAATCGCAACAACATTACGATGGTTGTACCTGATATTGGAGAAGATTTAGTAAATAGTAATCCCCAGATACTATTTACATTTGGGTGTCAATGGATTATGATGAATTATGGTTCAATTGATACAATGATGGAATTATATGTTGGAGAGTTTCAAGAAAACAGTGTTGTTCTAAAGCCAGCAGCTCTTCGACCCCTCAAGCCCAAAAAATACAAAAAACCAGTCCTACCTGATCCTGCAGTATCATTTCAGCCTATGCGTCATACATCACCAATCTATACAGTCACTATATAAATTCTCTGCGTTAAAACAAAATGTCCGCTCCTTCTCCTACTGGTGGTCGTCGTAAGGGCGCCTGGCTCATGCATGTAAAGAAAACAATGAAGGCAGAGAGTGGCCTTAAGAAATCGTTAGGCAAGAAATGGTTTACTCACGTTCTAAAAAGTGCAAAGAAAACTTATCACAAGAAGGGTGGCGCAGATGCCACTGCGGAAGATAGTTCGAGTGATGAGGAGAAGCCACAGGTTGATGGTATGGCCGCTGGTCGTCGTCGCCGTCGTGGAGGAAAAAAGACTCGTCGCCGGGGACATTAGTCAAGTTACAAGTTTCTAAAAAAAATGAGTATGTCTAACATATAAAGACAAATGGGTGGTGGTTTATTACAACTCGTTGCCTATGGCGCACAAGATGCTTACTTATCGGGGAATCCTCAAATCACATTCTGGAGAGGATTGTTTAAACGCCACACCAACTTTGCAATGGAACCGTTTAGAGTAAATATAACAGGTCAGGCTGCATGGGGAACTAAACATTCTGCCATATTAACTCGGTATGCCGATTTAGTGTCATCTGGGTATATTGAGGTAGAGTTGGCGCAAGAAGCTGCCGGCATTAGTCTAGTATATAATAGCGGCAACGCTCAAGCTGGCTTTAACTTAGTTAAGTATGCCGAAATTGATATTGGTGGTCAGATCATTGATCGTCAGTATGGCGAGTATATGTTTTTATGGAGTCAGTTAGCGTACCCGTATAATGGCCAAGTAAAGATGAATCAAATGTGTAATACATCATTAACTACAAATGCACAATGTAATGCTACAACTGGTCGCCCCAGTCGTGCCAACTTAACATACATTCCTCTCATGTTTTTCTTTTGCCGTAATCCTGGAGCCGCACTTCCCCTAATTGCTCTACAGTATCATGAAGTCAAAATTAATATTTTATGGAATGATGTTAAGCTCGTGTATGGTCCCTCCTCAACGGGTGCTTCAATTTCAACTGGACCCGCACAAGCTAATCTTGTTCTAGATTACATTTATTTGGATGTTGAAGAGCGCCGTCGTATGGCGCAGGAGTCACACGAATACTTGATTGAACAACTACAGTTTAATGAAGATAAAGGCTTAACAAGCGCACAGAATCGTGTAGATCTAACATTCAATCACCCAGTCAAGGAACTAATCTGGGTTACTCAGCCAACCAAGTTCAGAGATTGTCGGATTGCTAACTCAATTAGTCAAGGCTATATAGATCCATTAACGTATGAACCTATTATTTACGAGTGTAGCCTTCAGCTTAATGGCCAAGATCGCATGCAATCATTACCTGGAGCATATTTCCAATCAGTTCAACCTTTTCAACACCATAGTGGGCGGACTCTTCCAGGAGTATACATGTATTCGTTTGCGATCAAACCTGAAGAACATCAGCCTTCCGGAACATGTAACTTTTCTCGTATTGATTCTGCGACGCTAGTGTTTAGTGTTGATGGACAATATCCTATTAGTAATGCTGACAGCGAAAATTATGATATCCGTGTGTATGCGACCAACTACAACATTTTGCGCGTAATGTCCGGTATGGGTGGTCTTGCGTATAGTAACTAAGTACGAACAATCTAAAACCAAATCCATCTACTAAATAATGGATACGGATAAACTTCTCATAGTTGCTCATCCCGATGATGATGTTTTATGGGGAGGTATGAATTTACTCTTAGAACCAGGCTGGTTTGTCGTGTGTGCCTCACACTTAAACGATCCTGTACGATCCAAAGAATTTTATAAGACCATGTCTTTTTGCAATGTAACAAAATACATAATGTATGATGTAAAAGACGAATATACTGAAGATGAAGATGAATCGGACGCCCAGTTTTATAATACACCATTTGAAGATGGAATAAAGGAATTATCAAGACATCGTTGGAATCTTGTATTGACCCATAATGCTCAAGGAGAGTATGGACATGAACATCATCGTACAATTTATCGCTTAGTGAAAAAATACTTTCCCGATACAAAAACATTTGGCGTTGATAAGAAATTACCTGCAAATCACATTGAGTTAAAAAGAAATATGTTGGTTTTCTACAAAAAAACCCAAGCAATTTGTAAAAAATTCTTTGATAAAAAAACAAGTTCCTTAAAGGCAGTAGAAAAGCAGCACTTTTTTAATGAACCCATATATGTAACACCTAGACGTGAAATTCCTAAGTTAATTAATCAAATATGGTTTGGGAATCCATTGGACAAAAAGTCTGTTCGATACAACTTGATGACAGCAGTTGAAGACATAGCAAGAAAAAATGGATTTGTATATAAGTGTTGGACAAATGTTGATATGACACCCGAAACATTGCCGATTACATGGGAATTTATTCAAACATCAGTTAAAGTAGGTGAAGAATTAGAGCAATCAAGATTTGCTCAAGTTGCTGACTTAGCAAGATATGAATTATTGCATAGATTTGGCGGAATTTACTTAGATTCTTTATTTGAGATCAGTGATACATTTTGTTCATTTATTCAAGAAAACAAAACGTTTGAAATTATTGTAGCGAATGAGGATCCATGTGGCCTAAAGTGTAAAGGTGGTAGAGGCCATTATATTTCTAATGGTTTTTTTGCATGTGTGCCTGGTTGTATTGTTTTGACTCGACTACTTCATCCAGCAACATTAGGCGAAATTGATTTTTATAATGTAAGAATTAATCAGGAAACAGGACCTTACTTTTTTCGAAAAGGAATTAAGCCGCGTGACAATGTGTTAGTCATTGACACAGAGAAAATATATCCTTTTATGGTGAATGATTCAGAGTACAGACCTGCACAACCAAACCAATGTATCACAAAAGATGATAAACTAATAAAAAATTGTTTAGAAACAAAATATCCTAAGTCATTAGCGGTGTATCATTCTGGGTTTGGTGGTTCATGGAGCTGGTAGATTTCATTTTCTCTAAATACAAAATAGCATCCATTAATTCCTCTTGCATATGAGTTACCCAACCTAAAAAAGGAAGATTATTTTGTTCCAAAGTTGTTCCATATTTTTTCTGGCCAAACTCCGACCGTTGTTTAAATCGTTCAATCACTGTGTTTACAATTGGATCCATTTGATATAGTACATATCAATAAGTCTAAATTCCATAATATATAATATCTGACGTATCGTCTAGCATAAATTTAACAATATCTACATATACAGCTTGCGGATCATTCGCAGTCTTTACAATTTGCTTGTATTCTGCAACATCCCAATCAGGATGATGTTTTCCTATTTTTTTAGCTAGACGATCAAAGAAAGAAAGTCCTTCATCATAATCTGAATCTTGAAAGTGATAGAAATAGTCAATTGTAAGCAAATCAGACCATGTATGGCATACATCATTTAACTTTGAAATGAATGCCGCCATCTCTTGTGATGTATACACTTGAAACTCTTTTGGAACGTACATCGTATACTATGTTATTAGTAACTATGAATATAATTCATTTTTTACCAATTTGTAGCAATATTTTTTCTGGTCAAATTCAAATAGTTGTTGCATTTTTTTATAATCGGAGAGAGTTAATAAGTCTAAACGTTATAATTTAATAAAAGTGCTAAGATTTAAAAATATAATGCCAAATCAATTACACTTGCGTAATTTTTTTAAGGTCGAAAAAGAGGAAGTGCCTAGACCTGTTATAAAGTATGCTGTAGATCTTTGTCACTTTGGAGAAGATTGTGCGCCCGGTATAATAATTAATGATATATTAAACCAAAAAGACAAACTATTGTTTATGCTAGGTAATTATAGATTGAATGATATACTATTCTATCTTAAAGATGGTAATTATGAAAAAATATATGATAAAGAAGACTTAATAATACTTCCGAATAACCATGTTAAACACCGTACATATAACTTTGTATTTAATCATGAATATAGAATTAACAGGCCAGAATTAACTAATTATGAATTTGTTCGTAATAGATTTGATTTAAAAATTAATAATTTTAGAACGATGTTATCGAGCCAAACTATGTGTATATTTATAGTATTTACAGAAAATGTTGATCAACTAAATCTAACTGAAATGTTAGAATGGTTATCAATTAATAAAAAAAACTTCCATTTGATGATATTTACATCTACTCACTTTAATACTGTGAGTCATTCTAAGTTTTGTTCAATACTTAAGCTAACGAAGGACTATACAACTTGGTATAAAGTGTGCTGTCAAGGAGATAAAATCGCAATTTATAAAGAAATATATGATAAGTTTATTAATTGTTTAAACCAACGTAATATACAACATGACTTTCCATTAGAATTTAGAATGTAAATTACCAATCCATCGCAATATCTTCCATACGAACACCTCCTTGTTCTGCATCCTTACGATCCTCTGCATCTACACGAGCATTTGCGGCAGCTAAATCAGCTTCAAAGACTGAAAGGTCTTCTTCTGTTCCTTCAGGCAGTTTAGTCTCATCTACTAAAATATCAACAAATCCGGTTCCACAAGGGGGTTTCTGACCAAACATAATGTTTGCAGACACGCCTTTCATGTTATCAAAGTCCGCAGAGATAGCAGCATTAAACAGAATCTTTGAAGTCTCTTCAAAACTAGATTTAGCAAGAATACCGTTTTCGCCTTTGTTCATACCAAACCGGTTCGCTTCCATAATACGACCCAGATACGTCATAGTGTCGACCAATGTAATCATGTGATGATAGTTTACAGCTTCGCCTCCAGACTTAAATACTTCATTAAACTCTTCGTACAAAGAAACACGGACAGCTTCAATACCAAATACTTCAAGAACTTCATGAATATCGTTTGAAAAGTTACGTAGAGGATCCACTCCAGGAATTGTTGCTAAGTCTAGTAAATTAGTTCCTTCTGCATCCAAAACATACTGCTTTTGAGGAGTGTATCCACCCACTTTCTCATCATAAATCAGATCATCGCCGATCTCACGAATGTAGACACGTCCAATTCCTTCAACGCCTCGTAGGATTGTATCTAACAATTTATCTTCGATAAACCGTAAAGACAGAACATTTTTTACCATATCGGAACCAAATACAATTCTTAATACCATTTTACCAGGCGTGTTTGTATCCGTATGAACACAACTGAATATCTTAAGAACTTTATTGTTTTCAATTTTAGTTTGAATTAAAGTCATATCAACAATTTGACGAGCAGCCATTTCCATCGTATCTAATTCAAGTCTCATAATCCAAGGCGATACACATGCATTTCCTTGCATCACAGAGAACTTCTCATAGGTTTGTAGAATCTCACGATCTTCTTGAACTGCAGAGTTTGTTGATAATGGGTTGGGGTCATAATAAATACGAACAGATTTTGTGATGTCACGCAAAGTTGTTTTCTGAATGTCTTTCATCTTTGAAATGGTTGCGACTTGTGAGCTTGCGATAGATGGATCTAGATAAATAGTATTACCAGG
>Ga0114978_10000938_pt1 | contig 24514 bp, 10 predicted proteins | sample S_140212_EF_Meta_FD_87027 | JGI IMG/M metagenome (GOLD analysis project Ga0114978, IMG submission 87027) | Freshwater microbial communities from Lake Simoncouche, Canada to study carbon cycling - S_140212_EF_MetaG | ecosystem: Environmental > Aquatic > Freshwater > Lake | place: Lake...
ATTTTTCCTGCGACCAAGTGAAGATCCGCCAAATCGCTCAAACCATTCACTCCACGTTTTGCCGGGAAAACTGTGCCGGTCCCCCTCATTTCGCTGTGAACGGTTACGGCATTGTGAAGTCGGAGATTGCCGATCCCCTGGCTGGTCAAAAAATCAACGAGGCGGGGGGGCGTTAACCTCGCGGCGACTTGATCGCGTTCTCTTGCGTTTTCCGGCAGTCAGATCACGAAAATCGTCGGATTTCTTGCCCCGTGAGAAGCTTTTCCCCCTCCCACTCCGTCGTCAACAGGATTACTGACTCGGCAAACCAAAATCATTCGAGTGTCCCAGAGGGGTGTTTCTGCGGGAAAAGCTTCGACCCGCTGGTTGTCCCAAAGCGGACAACCAGCGGGTCGAAGCTTAAGAGTCTTTAGTGGAGCTGTGGCGATTAGCTTGACAGTCGTTGCTTCCACCGACGCGGGTCGATGGAGAGCGAATTGATCCTGGGCTGTGTGTGTGTTTTGCCGCCGTTCCTTTTACAGACTATCAAGCTAATAAAATGCACGGAAACCCAAGCTCTCCACCGACCCCGTGTCGGTGGAAGCAGCGACTGGTCAGCTAAGAATCACTCGGGTGGTACTGCTTACGAGTCCTCAGTGAAGCGGTACTCTTCGTCTGTTAGGTATCCTCTGGCGACGCGAGATCGATAAAATCAAAGAGGAGAAGTCCAATCAATGAGGATTTGCTGTCGTCGAGTGACTTTTTCAGTCGATCGACGACAGCGATTCCTGAACCCTTGGATTTCTCCTCCGGCTCAGGGGGGCGACAGTTTTGAAAGTTCTTTCCAAACGTTTAGATGTTTGGTCTCGCGGTACGCTCGTTTATTTGTAAAATCACTCAATCGAGCGGCCACAGGGGGACAGGCACAATTTTCCCGGCAAAACGAACGTCAACTGGTTTGAGTGATTTTGCAGGTCTTTACTTTGTCGCGGGAAAATTGAGCCAGTCCCCGGGCTGTGCGTTCACAGCGAACAGAGCGGGACAGGCACAATTTTCCCGACAAAACGAACGTCAACTGGTTTGAGTGATTTAGCGGGTCTTCACTTTGTCGCGGGAAAATTGAGCCAGTCCCTGGACAGAGAACAGTTACGAGGAAGGAAATTATGGCGAGAGATTAATCAGTTTCTTTACGACAACGATGAAGAAATTTTCCGCGACGAGATCGTCGCGCCGTGAAGAACGCGTTCAAGAACGGGGACTGGCTCCGTCTGCGGTGCCAGTCCCCGTTCTTTAACACGCTGTATAAATCTGATGTTGATGTGGGAATATCGCAGGTGATTTCGATGCATGGGAATCGGTTTGTTGTACAAGAGAAATTGCTGAGGGATTGGCCACGGGCTGGCCAATTGGTCAACTCGTGGCCAGTCCCCTGGCCAATCCCATGTCTTGCGATCATCAGAGTTTAGGGATTTGTGGGCAGGACTGGCCCGGCTGGCCAAAGTGGCAATCATTCGAAGTTTTCAGAGAAGCAGTGCGCTTCGGCTTTCTCGTTTCTTCCCGAGACGCCATATTAACCGTCCGGTTTTTATTGAGTGGCGACTTACGATATCACTGAGAGGACTGGAGGGTGTCCCCTCGCCCCGGTACTCCGGGGAGAGGGTTAGGGTGAGGGGGCTTTTTCCAGCTGCCGTTAAACGTAACCATCTCGTCGAATTCTCGTTGATTCTCAGAAAATGAATCGTGAAATGAATCGTGAAATGATCGCGAACTACGGCGGGTGATCTTGACGTTCGAAGAGCCCCTCACCCTAACCCTCTCCCCGGAGTACCGGGGCGAGGGGACAGGACCTGCCCGCAGCCTTTGGCTGCGAGATTCGGTTCGGGTAATCGCCGCGCAAAACAGTGCCACTGCTTCGGAGTCCTCTGTTTGTCACCGATTGCGTTGATCTCAGCGGAAGAAGACCGCTGGGGTCGCAAGTCTGTTTCCAGCGGTTTGGTTGCGGTGAGCCGGTTTTTACGGTTTTTTCTCTCGACTGTTTAAAATCTCGGGTACAATCCCTTGGTATGCCGTCACGCGAAATCGACCATCACGATCGTGTGAACCGCAGGTTTCTGACACTTTCACCGTCAAGAGATGCAATTGATGCAACTGATTATTGATAATCTGAGCAAGACATATCCCGGTGGGGTCTTGGCACTCGACAAAGTTTCTCTGGTGATTCCCAAAGGGATGTTTGGGCTGCTGGGCCCCAATGGCGCTGGGAAATCGACTCTCATGCGAACTCTCGCCACGTTGCAGACCGCCGACTCGGGATCGGTTCGTCTGGGAGAGATCGACGTTCTGAGCGAAAAAACGCGGGTCCGTCAGATCCTGGGGTATCTGCCACAGGAATTTGGTGTCTACCCGCGAACCAGTGCGGTGACCTTGTTAACGCATCTGGCGACATTGAAAGGGGTCGGCACCAACAGCCGCGATCGACGCGAGGTCGTCGAATCGCTTTTGGATCGCGTCAATTTGAAAGACGTGCGACATAAGGCGGTGAACACCTACTCGGGGGGAATGCGGCAACGGTTTGGAATCGCCCAGGCGCTGCTGGGTGATCCCCAGTTGCTGATCGTCGACGAACCGACCGCCGGATTGGATCCGGGGGAGCGGAACCGGTTCTACAATTTGCTGGCAGAAGTGGGCGAGAGCATCATCGTGATCTTGTCGACACACATTGTGCAAGATGTCAAAGAGTTGTGTACTCATATGGCAATCATCGATCACGGGCGGGTGCTCTACAGCGGCTCCCCGTCGGAGGCCGAGAGTCAGGTCGCGGGCAAAGTCTGGTACCAATCGATGACCAAACAACAGCTCGCGGGACGAGAATGGAAGCAACCGATCCTCTCGACCAAATTGGTGGCCGGTCGCCCGATGGTCCGGATCTATAGCGAGACAGACCCAGGCCACGGTTTTCAATGCGCAGCCCCGGATCTGGAAGATGTCTTTTTCTCGCATCTTTCCAGAGTTTGAATTACCAGAGCTTGAATTACCATCGCTTGAACTAACAGAGCTAAAATAGAGTGATCCCCATGTTTCGCGAGTTCTTTCGATTCGAGTTGTCGTATTGGCTACGTGGCTGGATGATTTACATCTTCGTCGCCGTGATGACCTTTCTGTTTGCGTTCGCGGCCGGATCCGATTTTGTTCAGGTCGGTGGCCCCGTGGGGAATGCCCATAAAAACGCCCCTTACATCATCGCCATGTGGTATGCGGGGGCCAGTATCTTGACCTGTTTCATGGCCACGGCAATCTATGATTCGTCCGCCTCACGCGACTTCACTTCCAAAATGTCCGATATTCTCTTCAGCAAACCCTTGAATAAATGGGGGTTTCTCTGGGGGCGATTCAGTGCTGCCACGGTGATCGCCCTTTTACCCGCGTTTGGGATTTCTCTCGGTGTCCTCATCGCGAACTGGTACCACGGGGCAAACGCCGAGCGATGGGGACCGAATCACCTTTGGGACCATCTGTTGCCCAACATTCTCTTCACCCTACCCAATACGCTCTTGTTCGGTGCGGTCGTGTTCGCGATCGCGACGGTCACCCGGAATACCCTTTATTCGTTCCTCGGTGTGCTGTTGCTGCTGGTCGGTTATGCGATTTCCCAAGTGGTCGCAGGCCAACTCGACTACGAAATTCTGTCTTGCCTGATCGATCCGTTTGGAGCGGCCCCCTACGAAGTGGCCACTAAATATTGGACCGTCGATGAGCGCAATACGAAATCGATCCCTTTGACGTTGTTGCTGCTGGCCAATCGCGCCATTTGGTTGACGGTGTCACTGCTGGTCTTCGGGATCGCCGGTCGGTATTTCACCTTCGAGACCAGGCAGCGGGGAAACTCCAAGATCCGCAGAGCGGCAGAACCGGTGCCCGAGTTTTCCTTCGAGGAGTCGCTGCTGCATCAAGCGGCCAGCATTCCCAAGCGAACGCCTCGTCTTTCGTGGGCCTCGCAATTGGCGTCGACGCTGCGGTCGGACATGTCGAGTGTGGTGGGGAGTACCACGTTTATCGTCATTTTGTGTTTTGCGATCCTCAACACGATGGCCGGCTTGTTTCTCGGCGGTAACGCCGAATCGATGTTCGGTAACTCCACGTTTCCTGTGACGTACAAGATGGTCGAAGCCATTGCGGGCTCGCTGATTGTGTTCCCGATTGCGATCATCACGTATTTCACGGGCGTCCTGGTATGGCGTGATCGAGATTATCATCTCCATGAAATTATCGGCGCGACCCCCAGTTCCAACAGCGTCTTTGTAGTGTCCCGTCTGGTCACGATGATCGTCACGGTCTTCTGCCTGCTGGTGTTGGGCATCGCCATGGGGTGCTTTTATCAGTGGACGCAGGGTTACACCCGCTTTCAACTGGACGTCTATCTGCAGGAATTGATCGTCATCCAGGGAACGCGTCTGGTATTCCTGATTGTGGTCGGGTTGCTGGCTCACACGCTCGCGCCAAACAAGTATGTCGGATATTCGCTCTTCATTTTGTTCATCATTTTGAATGCGTTCGTGTGGCAAGGTCTGCGATGGGAATCGCTGCTGGTCCGCTTTGGCGCACTGCCAAGATACATTTATTCAGACATGTTCAAGATCGCACCCTATCGCCCCGGATTATTCGCCTTCGCGGTGTATTGGACTTGTGTTTCTGGTGTTTTGCTGTGGTTCTGCACGATCGTCATGCACCGTGGGGTTGCCGCGAACTTGAGGCAACGATTCTTCAAAGGGGTGATCGGCCAATCTCTGGGTTCACTCGGTTTCCTGGTGATTGCGTTATCCGCCTCTGCGGGAATGGCGGGGTGGCTATACCACAATACGCAGGTACTCAACACCGTCATCGGGGCACCGGATCTCGATCGTCGGCAAGTCGAATACGAGCAGACTTATGAAAAAATCGCGTCGATTGATCAGCCGAAAATCCAGTCGGTGAAATATGAGATTGATCTCTTTCCAGAAACTCGCAACATGATCGTTCGCGCCGAGCAAACGATCGCCAACAAATCCGCCGCCCCAATCGCAACGCTCTACATCAATATCACTCAAGGATTTGAAACCTCCCTCGAGATTCCTGGCGCCACGCTGGAAAAGAACGACGAACGCCTGAATGTCCGCACGTTTCGGCTGGAACCGCCGTTGGATCCAGGTCAATCACTGGTGATGAAATACGTCGTGGCGAGCAAAACTCGCGGGATCGAAAATCAAGTCTCGCAACCCGTCCTGGTTCAAAACGGAACCTTCTTTAATAATGGGATTGCCCCCTCATTCGGATTTGATCCCGATCGCCGGTTGATCCTGCCCAAGCGACGAAAAGATTTTGGGCTGGGCCCTATTGAATCGGTTCCCGAGTTAACCCGCGACTGCGGTCATGCTTGCAGTACTCATTACATCGCTCAGGATTCGGATTGGGTGACAATCGAATCGGTCATCAGCACGTCCCTCGATCAGACGGCGATCGGACCGGGTTCGCTGGTGGAACAGTGGACCGACAAGGGACGAAATTATTTCCGTTATCGCGTCGATCATCCGTCACTGAACTTTTACTCGTTCATCTCGGCCAAGTATGAAGTGCAGCGGTCCAAATTGGGGGATGTCGATATCGAGGTGTACTACCATCCCGAGCACAAATGGAACGTCGCCAAGATGTCCGAGGCGATTGCCGAGACACTGGATTATTGCACAAAACACTTCGGACCTTACAAACATCGGCAAGCCCGGATCATTGAATTTCCTCGCGTTTCTTCGTTTGCACAGGCCTTTCCCGGAACAATGCCATATTCGGAAAGCATTGGGTTTATTGCGAATCTGGAAAAGCCCGACGACATCGACAAGGTGACCTACATCGTGGCCCACGAGATGTCGCATCAGTGGTGGGCACATCAAGTGATCGGGGCCCGCATGAAAGGGGCCACACTGCTGTCGGAAACCCTGGCACAATATACGGCGCTGATGGTGATGCGTCTGAAATACGGTGATGACATGATGCACAAATTCCTGCGATACGAAATGGATCGTTATCTTCGGTCTCGCGGAACGGAAGAGATGAAGGAACGACCACTCATCAATGTCGAGTTGAACCAGGGGTATATCCATTACCAGAAAGGGAGCGTCGCGTTGTATTATCTGGCCGAGATGATTGGCGAAGACCGGATCAACGTGGCGTTAAAAGAGGTGATCGATCAATTTGCCTACCAGGAGCCCCCTTATCCCACGGCTCATGCCCTCGTGGATCGATTGCGAGATCAAACGCCGCCAGAATTCCAATACCTGATCCAAGACCTCTTTGAAGAGATCACGTTATTCGGAAATCGAACGGTGGAAGCCGTTGCCACGAAATCCCCTGACGGGAAGTATCGTGTCAAACTGGTGGTGGAATGCGAAAAATTCAAAGCGGATGAAAACGGTCACGAGACATCGGTTGAGATGAACGACTGGGTTGAAATCGGAGCCTTTGCGAAACCGGAATCCGGCAAACGCTACGGCAAGCTGCTTCATCGCGAGCGGAAGCAATTGACGGCGGGCAAACACGAATTGGAATTCGTGACAGACGAGATTCCGTATCAAGCGGGAATCGATCCGAGAAATATGCTAATCGATCGCGTACCGAGCGACAACCTGAAGACCGTCGCGATCAAAAACTAAGAAGTCCGATAGGAAACACCGCGGGAAACAAATTCAGAACAGTTAAGGGACTATTTAAGAAGGGTTGAAGTGACCGGAAAGCAAATCAGCGCCTCGTAGCATTTGTCAAAAGTGATAAGCTTATTCTATCCGTATCGCGTGTATAACGGATTTGATTCTTCGTTTCGTACCACTGCTTGTCCGCTCTGGGGCAAGCAGTGACAAACGTGGCAACGCACGCCACCACAAATTCGACTCCCTTTGTTTGGCGAAGACGTATCGTTCGACAACACTTCAAAGCTAAAGATCGCTGCCTCACTGAGAACTCCGAAGCAGTATTACGGGGCGCCGGTCCGCTACCGTGAATGCGAACTCCGTTTACGCTTGACGCAACATGCCAACGCAAATAAGCAACCAATTCCGGTCATTATCGCGGTAGATGGCTCGGGAACCACTGTGAGCTCTTCACTAATCCCATACATTTTATAATACGTATAAATGGTCTCTGGATACCAATACGTAGACCATTGGTAATCGGAGGAAAAGCGATCGCCAACCGTGGCTCGACTTGACCCGAGCGTTCCGGTTGGTGAGTCTGTCCCGGGGGTTGTCCCGGGGTATGCTGTGGCTGTTCCATCAGAATTCGTACCCGTCCAGACATAAGTGTCATTGCCGGTTGGCTTGCTACCGATATATTGTGAGATGCTCGATTCCAGGTTTCCAGACCACAGGCCATGCGGGCCCGTTGAGTCGGTGGCTGCCACTCGCACCCCGTCAACGTTATACACAGGATATCCAGTGACACCAATGTGGTTAATCGCGTTAACGGACGAGGTCGAGCCAATGGCCTTCCAGGTGATACGCTCTCCGTTGTACGTCGCGTCACTGTAGTTGTTAACAAAACCGTAGTCGTTAACAAACGCGTCATAAGTGGCGACATCAGATGAGTATACTGTGGTTGACATCCGGGTGACGTAGATGAATCGAAAGTGGTCCCCTGCTTGAAGTCCGTAAGGTGTTGAAAGAATCGCCCCTGCTGACGCAATATCAACCCCAAACGCTGTAATAACGGATCCGAGCAAAATCGTCGAAATAAATCTCATAAATAAAGTCCTTTTACAAGAGTTTATAAAACGCTTTTTCGTAAGTGTGTTAATGCGAGATGTTTTAAATTAGCGTTGAGTGCTGATTTATGGGTTTTACAGCTATATAGGCAGAAAGTAAGGTTTTGCGGATTGTGACTAAGTTAGTGTAGGTCACCAATATTGATGCTATCGCGAGTGGCGGCGGTTAGCAAGGATGTGGGCTGTGATGTTGGTGGGTGTTTTAAGAAATCATGGAATCCCTGATCCTGGGTCAGGGATTCCATGATGGGAATCGCTCGCCTGATTAGTGAGGGTTCAATCCCGTTTTGCGTTGTCTGCACGCAGGTGGAATTCCTGAGGCAAGAGAAGATTTTCAAGTTTTCTTATTCTTCCCGGCTGTGCGCCATTTGAGGATCGAATGGCGTACAGCACTGAGTTCCGCAGGGAGGCGGTTCGATGGGAGGGATTTCTGTGGATGGTCGGAACGGCAAATTGATACAATCTGTGGTAGAGATGATCGTCTGTTTTACTAGTGAGTTCTTTCCAAAACTCGCGAAATGTGAACGACGCTCTGAAAGCGGATCCTCAAATTTTCGACACGCTCGAACGGGAAGTTCAGCAGGAATTTTTACGCGGGGCCGGATGCGATGGCCGAACTCGTTGCCATGCATCTGCATCGCCTGGGGGCTGCCAACGCCACGAGTCTCACTTTTGTGAGCGATGGAGCGGTGTGGATCGGGGATCGCATCGATCAAATAGTGACACAAGCAGGCATTCCCAAAGAAGTCCTAATTCATCAAGTCCTTGACAACTACCACGCTGTTCATCACGTGTCTCTAGAGACAAATCAAACGGAAAACTAGAAAGGATGTCATCTGGGTGGGGGGACTCTTATCTGGATTGAATGTTTTTGAAGGTTTCGAGTAGCTGATGAAGATGGTCGTTCAGTTTAATAAAATCGGCTTCGATCCCCGAGAGATTCTGATCGCGTCCCCGTGTTTCCAACGTCAACGCGACGTCAGCGGCTCGCATGGCTGTCAGGTTGCCGAGTGCCCCTTTCAGCGTGTGGGCGGTATCTTGAATTCGCTGTGAATCTTGTTGCTGAATGGCGGTTTCCATTTCTATCAGCAGCCTCGAAAATTCACTTTTGCTGATCGAGAGGATTTCATTCATCAGTGACATATCCCCGCCGACGCGTTCACGAAGCAGGTTGAGGTCGATCGTCTCGCGATCGTTTGTGATTGAAGGTGTGGCGATTGAAGGTGTGGTCGTGTTGGGTGTTGCCAGCGGAAGGGAACGATGAATGATCTGATCCAGCTCGGCGGGTTGAATTGGTTTTGAGGCGTATTCGTCCATTCCCGCCGCCAGGCATCGTTCCCGATCTTCTTTCATGGCATGGGCAGTCAGGGCCACGATGGGGATATGGCCGCCGGATAACTGTTCCCGTTTGCGGATTTCTTTTGTCGCTTCAAGGCCATCCATCCGGGGCATTTGCACATCCATCAGAACGAGATCAAAAGTCTGTGTTTCCAATGCCTGCAGGGCTTCATAGCCATTATTAGCAATGAAAACTTGATAGCCGAGTGACGCGAGTGTTGCGGCAGCCACTTTCTGATTGATCAGGTTGTCTTCGGCGAGCAGGATCTGCAGGCTCTTTGTCGTCGCAACGGATGCCGATGCCGCAGGTTCTTGTTTTGACGGTCGTTCGCGGGCGGGTATGTCACGGGTCAGAGCTTCTGCATGGGGTCGTTCAAGGTCGCGATTTACGAATTCGAGAATCGTGTTCAACAGCAGCGAGGGACGGACCGGCTTTGTCAAACAGGATTGAATTCCGAGCGACTGCAGCCGATCCGAATTCACGGAAAAGTCCATGGACGAGAGCATCATGATGGTTGCCGGGGTTTGCCGATGAGCCGTCGAATTGGTCTGCAGGGTCGTCGCCACCGCATACCCGTCCATCCCCGGCATCAGGGCGTCCAGCAAGACCAGCGAAAAGGGGCGGCCTGCAGATTCGGCCTCGTGAATGGCCTGTACGGCATCGTATCCGTTGGTGACACAGTGTGGGGTCATGTTCCAATTGGTCAGCTGTTCGCTCAGGATTCGACGGTTGGTGGCATTGTCATCGACCACCAGCACCCGCAGGCCGCGGAGCGCCACCAGAGCTTGCAACGAGCGAGCGGGGGTGGCCAGGTTTGAGGGGGCAAAGCGGGCGCGAAAAGAAAACGTGCTGCCAACTCCGATTTGACTTTCGACGGTTAATTCGCCCCCCATCATCGCGACGAGTTTTGCAGAAATCGACAGCCCCAGTCCGGTCCCCCCATATAATCGTGAAATCGAGGAATCGGCCTGTTCAAATGCCCCGAAAATTCCGGTTTGTTGATCGATCGGAATTCCAATTCCCGTGTCCTGAACGGCAAATTCCAACCAGATCGCCTCGGCAGATCGATCGACTTGCTTGACCCGCAGGCTAATCTCGCCCCGCTCGGTAAACTTGATGGCATTGCTGAGCAAATTGAGCAGGATCTGCCGCAAGCGTCCGGCATCTCCGACGATCGCTTGAGGGATCTCAGGATCGACTTCAAAGGTCAATTCCACCGGCTTGGCCTGGGTGCTGGGGATCGAGTGCTGGACGGCATTTTCGATACACTGCAGCAGGCTGAAGCTGGTCGCGTCGAGGCGTAATTTATTGGCTTCGATCTTCGAGAAATCGAGAATATCGTTTATGATCCCCAGCAGGCTTTCCGCAGACCGATGCACCGTTTCCAGGTATTCCCGTTGTACGGCGGTGAGGTTCGAGTTCAGGGCCAGTCGGGTCATGCCGAGGATTCCATTCATCGGAGTCCGAATTTCATGACTCATGTTGGCCAGAAATTCACTTTTGGCTCGGTTCGCCTCGCGGGCCAGTTGCTCGCTGCGGATCAAGGCTTCCTCTGTTCGTTTGCGGCTGATCCCCAAGGCGATGGTGTCGGCAGCGGATCCGAGCGCCGCCATGGTCGTCTGGGAAAGGGTATGTCGAGCGAACATCGCCACCACCCCCATCAGTTTTTCTTCGACAATCAGCGGGTATCCGACAAAAGCCACCATCCCTTCGCGGATTGCCCATGGCTGATTCGAGACTCGCGGGTCACCGACGACGAAATTGGTGAGATGCGGCTTACGCTCAAGCGCAATCATGCCAATTTTGTATTGACCAACCTGAATTCGTCCATGCGGGCCATCCCGATGGGTATACATCCCAGCGCTGGCAACGAGTGTCAGCATGTCGCCCGAGTCATCCAGGGTCCAGATCCGGGCAAACGCGCCATCAAGATGCTGGATGATGGCTTCCGAGCATTGCTGCAGGATCGAAGCCAATGAACCTGTTTGTGCCCAGGCCACACCGATATCCCCCCCCAGTGCCAGCAGTCGGATTCGTTCATCCAGTGCAATGGCATTTTTATGAGTTTCTGTCAGGTCTCGAAGGGATGCCGTGAAAACCGGCGACGTGTGATGCGGAATGGCTGTGACCGTGAGTTCGATGGGGAATTCAGTCCCATGCCGATGCAGGGCTGTGATTTCAAATCGTTTCCCAATCACTGGGCCTTGCCCCGTTTTTAGATACTGTTTCAAACCCTCTGCATGAGCTGTTCGATAAGCCGCAGGAACGATCAGGCTCGCCAGATTTTGCTGTAAGACCTCCGACTTGAGATAGCCAAACATGGATTCGGCGGCGGGATTGAAGTCGAGGATCTGACCGTGATGGTCCATCGTGATAATTCCGTCCAGGCTATTATTCAGAATGGCGCTCTTGAGGGATTCGCTGGCGATGACTTTGGCAAGGGCTTGTTTATTTGCCGTAATATCGCGGGCGACTTTCGAGGCGCCGATGATTTGACCCGTGGAATCTCGCAGGGGCGAGATGGTCACTGAGACATCAATCAAGAGACCGTCTTTGCGAATGCGGACCGTTTCGAAATGATCGATCGGTTGACCTGATCGAAGTTTCTCCAAAATTTTCGACTCTTCGTTGATTCGATCCGCAGGGACTAAAATTGTCAGACTGCGGCCAATGATTTCCTCGGCAGTATATCCAAAGATTCGTTCGGCACCAGGGTTCCAGCTTTGAATAGTTCCATCGAGATCTTTGCTGATGATGGCATCATCGGACGAGGCAACAATGGCAGCCAGTTGTTGTGCGACCTGATCGGCTTTCGCCAGTTCGGCAGCGGTTTCCTTTTGCTGTGTCACGTCGCGTGTGAAGCAGCGAGTATGAATAAATTGACCATGCTCTCGATAAACGCTGGAATGAATCTGGACGATGCGAATCGAGCCATTCTTGCATCGCAGGCGTGCTTCGTAGTCGGTGAGTTTTTCACCACGTATTAATCGTGTCAGAATATCTTCGATGACGGGCGGGTCTGCGTGAAATTCTTGAATCGGATGCCCGATGTATTCTTCGGTCGTATAACCTAGCATTTGCAATTCGGCATGATTCGCGCGAAGAATGATTCCATCGGCCCCGACCCAGTGTAAACCGACGTTAGCGTTATCAAAGAAGTCTTGCAGAGCGGCGATCTGTTCTTGGCAACGATATAATTCCTGAAGCAGATTTTGGGTGTCTGTCAAGGTTTGATCATTGCGACTTCCTGGAAAGAACTCTTGAAGGTTGTCATCAGGGCGTTGTGACATGATTGAGCCTTCCTGGGGGTGTGATGCTGCAAAGGTTGGTGATCCGACTGATCGGAAAAAGGAAGATTCAGTTTTTTTCTGGTTATTGAAAACGTTTGACGGCGACAACGGTGGTGTCATCTTTTTGAATTCGGCCACCAACAAATTCTTCCACGGCCATCAAGAGAGCGTCAATGATTTTCTGAGAAGTCAAGTGACGATGTTGGCTGACAATCTCTCCAACGCGCGGCATTCCGAACAGCATCTGTGTGCTGTTCATGGACTCGGTCACCCCATCCGTCAACAGCAGCAAGATGTCGCCGGGATGTATGGCAATCGAGGTGGTTTGCAGCGATTTGAACGACGAAAAAACGCCCAGCACGGGATGGGTCGAAGTGAGTCGGCAGACCGATCCATTGCTCCGCACCAGAATCGATTCGTGACCAGCCCCGATGTAAGCGATCGTTCCCTCGCTCAGATTGATTTCCGCCATAAACAGGCTCACAAACGAGCCCTCTGGTAGACTTTCGCAGAGTTCCCGGTTCAACTCGCCGACGATGTCTGGCAGACTCATCCCCATCCTTGCCAGAACCCTCGCCGTGGAACTCACTTTGGTCATTTGCAGGGCAGGTCCGATTCCGTGTCCACTGACATCGCCGATCGCAACCATCAGACGCTGCGAACTTAATTCAAAATAATCATAATAATCTCCACACAGTCCTGTCGCGGGCTGTACTGCCCCCGCGACATCGAGGCCGGAAAGCGTTAACCGATGGTTTGGGTAGAGATGCTGCTGAAATGCCAGAGCAGTTTTCACCTCGCGTTCTCGTTCGAGGGCCTGCAGTTGTTTGGTCACATCGGTGGAAACCCGTGCCGTTGCACACGTCTGGCCATGAGGATCTTTTAATGGGAACGCGACAGAGAGATACGTATGTTGGCCATCGGGCTCATTGGAAATCTCTGTGATGGTAACGGTATCGCCGGTCTGGATGATCCATTGCTCTTGCTGTTCAATCCGAATGGCGTCCTGCTCTGTGAAGAAATCCCGCGCCGTTTTTCCAATGGCAGTTTCAGCACTCCCGGAAAACCGCTTCACATGCTGATCGTTCACAAACTCGTACTGCCCTTGCAGGTCTTTAATGCACACAATCGCGGGGGTATGGTTGAGTAAGGCGTACTCGCGATTCTGGCGATATCGCAATTCGTCTTCTGCGCGAAGGCGTTCGGTCATATTTCGTCCGACGGAGTAGATCATGCCACTTTTCGGGATCGAACGGGCGCTCCATTCGATCCAGCAGTCGATCCCCTTGCGACTGCGAGCCCGGCAGCGAAAATCGATGACGAGCTGGCCATCGGCTAAGCGTGCCACTGCGGCCTTGATGGCGGGGACATCTTCGGGATGAAAGAAGTCGTACAATGGACGGGATTTTAATTCCTCATCGCTGTAATCAAGCAGCCGGCTAAAGTTGGAATTAAACTTCAGTAGATATCCGGAAACATTCGCAATACAAAAGAAGTCGAGTGACAGTTCAAAGAATTCATCCAGTCGCTCTTCGGCCGTTCGTAAGTCGGTCAGGTCCAGAATCGTACAGGCGATACGGGTCGCCTCATGTCGGGGAATCCGATTCAGACCAATGGCGACCGGAATCATGGTACCGTCTCGTTTCTGGCCCAGCAGTGTGTTGCGCCCCGACATCATGCGGGATTGGGGCTTTTGCATGAACGCCTCTCGCAACTGGACATGATGTGCGCGCAGGGCGTCGGGGACCAGAATTTCGATCGCTTCCCCTTCGAGCGTGCCGGATTCATAGCCAAAAATCGTTGCGGCTCGATCATTGGCAAAGCTGATCGAACCGTCTTGTTCGACCAGAATGATTCCCAGGGGCGAGTCCTCGACGTAGTCTTCGAACTCTTGCATTCGTTTGGCGACATGCGATTGCAGTTCCACGACAGTACGGCCCACGTTGATGCGTGCCTGAAGTTCTTGCGGATCAAAGGGCTTGCGTATGAAGTCATTGGCCCCCGCTGTCAGTCCCGTCACCAGGTCCTGATTTCCGGTGCGCGCCGTCAAAAGGATGAGGTGTGGCGGGGTTCGGGTCAGGGCTTGGCGAACCCGCTCACAAATTTCGAGTCCCGTCAATCCTGGCATCGTCCAGTCCAGGATCGCGAGGCTGGGAGCCTCGGCGGTTTGCAGGATCCGCCATGCCTCGTGACCATCCGAGGCTGTAACAACCTCATAGCCCCACTTTGACAAGAGTCCTTCCAGCATTCGCTGGGAAATGCGATCATCTTCGGCAAGTAAAATTTTCATTGAACTTCTCGATGAATTTTTATTTTTTTATTTTTTTATTTATTGTCTGAAAGCCGCCGCGTTGGTCACTCGTTCGCGGCACCCGTGAGCTTGAGTGCTTCGTCGACAAGTCGGTTGACCTCTTCGAGTTTCCCTTGCTGCATCAGGGGGCCGACTCGTTCCATCACGCGTTGAACCGGAGTCACATCCTGACCGTTTTTCTGCATTTGCTCTGCGGCGCGCATGACGCGCTGGATCTTGGCGATTAACTGCGGTGGGGGGCCTCCTTGTGGCATTCGGGATCTTGCGGGCTTTTTCCCTGGGGTTTCCAGTTGCTGATGGGCACTCGCATGGCGACGTTGGATAAAACGTTTCATGGATGTGACCACATCGTCGTAGCTGCGGTCTTCGGGGTTCGTCACGCGCTTGTGGGGAAAGGGATCGGTTTGCAGGTCGTTCTGAATCAGTTTGTATTTGGCGTCGAGGATTGCACCGAGGCGTTGAGGTTCGAAGTAGTGATCCAGGATCTCGCTGGCGATTTTTCGATAACGCTTCAGCAGCTCGGGGTTGGCGACGATTCGATCAAGAAGGGGGTTCGGTAATTGTCCGGGGGCAGGCCAGGCGGCATTCCAGTCGGCCAGAACGCGAATCTGACCGAACGCCACCTCACAAAACCCGACATCCAGATCCCAGGGAATGTAATGCCAACGCTCCTGCTTCGTGTCGTACAGTAGGTAATAGTTGTGAGGGTTCCAGCCGGTCAATTGGTCGAAAGCGCCCGAGAACAGCATCACCGCGGTGATCTTCAAGAATTCGTCCAGTTCTGTCGCCGATTCCAGGCGGGTGGGGAATTCATTCGGAGGGGTTTCGTTGAGCATCCTGATGAATTCTAATAATCGTTGTTGCCCTCGCTTGGCCGAACGGGTTTCTGGAGAGAAGGCCCGGGTGTAGCTGGCCGGTTCCGGTCCCAGGTATTGTAGGTTGCTACCCGGTCCTCCTTCATGGACCTTGAACAAGAGTCCCTCGGGGTCGGGAAAGTGGCGAGCGAGAAAGGTCTCGTCGATCCGCTCGACGTTGACATAGACCCCCTGGTATTTATCGTTGAGGTACAGCTTGGCATAGTTGCAGCGATGGGTTTTGATTCCCAAGTCTTGCAGGATCTCGGTGATGATCGGTTCCGAAAACAAGCTGCCAAACTGGACGCCGTTATCGAACGAAACACGTCGCAGTCCCAAAAACCGTACGTCGCTTTCGTATTCATCGAATTTGATTAGGAAACTTCGCTTGTGTTGCTGTGAGGGATTTGCGGAACTGTTTCCTTTAAAGCGGATCGCCACGTTGTCGATCGAGATCTCGCGCCAGCGAAACGAGGCGGGGACCGAAATTCGCTCGGGTAACGCCGCCAGCAGTCGCTGCATGTTTTCGTCGGTGACCTGCAGGTAGACCGACTGGACTTCATCCGGCTGATAAAATTCCGTCTGGCTGGGTGATCTCTGTGGGTGGGAGTCTGGCTGACCGATCGCGGTTGTACCCCTGTCGAATGTCGCCAGTGTGATTCCCACCAGCGTGACGAAAACGCGCCATACGGGGTGAATGCGATTCGACAAGAACATGAAAAAACTCCGGTGTGATCAAGAGCCGTGATCGGAATTCACCTCGGCTAATCGGTCAAAAAACGCATTTGCTATCCTACAGTGACTTGGCCCAAAAAAGCGATCAGGATTGTTCTCTTCGCCAATTTTTCAGGCAAATCCTGAGGTTTTTCATTTCTGTCAGACGCGGCTTAGGCCTCGTTCCCCTTGTTGATCCGAGCTGCTTTCAGAGCCCCACCGTAAGAGAATTTTGCAGCGGATGAAGCCTGAATCACCTCGAAACGTATACACGTCGGGGTGTGGTTCGGGTAGAATCCGCGATGTCGATGGATCACCTGATTCCGAAGACTCAAAAATTGGTTCGATCCTGGTTTTAAAAACGTCACCATCACCGCGTTGTCGAGAACTTGCTGCAGAGTCTCCTCCCTTACAGGAAGACCTTTTTTAACCTGCAGAGGATCGTCCGGCGGCTTCGGAAATTCCTCAAAATGAAATTGATTTGTTTATCACTGGTCCTGTTCACGCTGGTTTGCGGTCCGTGGCGGGCGAAGGCTGCCGAGGGACCCTCACCTGAGCAGGTCGAGTTCTTCGAAAAGCAGGTCCGTCCGTTGCTGGTGCAAAACTGCAATGAATGTCACGGCGCTAAGAAACAGGAAGCCGGACTGCGGCTGGATACCCAGGCGGGATTGCTGAAAGGTTCGGACGGGGGAATCATTTTTCACGCCGGAAACGTTGACGGTAGCCGTCTGTTTCAAGTGCTGAAGTATGCCGAGGGGGAAATTCAGATGCCTCCTAAGGGGAAGTTGTCTAATGAGCAACTGACAGTCATGCGGAAGTGGATCGAGCAAGGGGCTCCCTGGCCTGTCGAGGTGGCGTCGAGTGATCCTGCCGCCGCCGCGAAAAGTCATTGGGCTTTTCAAACGGTAAAACGCCCGGAAATTCCGGTGGTGACGCACATCGAGTCCGCACCGCCGGTCGGTGCGCAGCGACACCATTCCGATCGCCAAACCCCTGTTGACGCGTTCATCGCCGCCGCATTGGCCGAGAAACAACTGACGATCTCGTCCCCAGCCTCACGCTATGAATTCATCCGTCGTGCGACACTCGATCTGTGGGGGATTCCACCAACATTCGAGCAGGTGCGCGAGTTCGAAGCGGATCTCTCGGCCGATGCGACCGAACGGTTGATCGATCGACTGCTGGCCTCCCCGTTGTTTGGGCAACGCTGGGCGCGACATTGGCTTGATGTTGCCCGTTATGCCGATTCGAAAGGATATGTTTTCACGCAAGAACCACGATATCCCTACTCGTATACCTATCGCGACTATGTCGTTGACGCTTTTAATGCGGATACACCGTTCGATCAGTTTGTGGTCGAGCAGTTGGCTGCCGATCTGGTCGTCAGTGCCGAAAAAGGGCCGAATGGAATCCAGGAATCCCAGGACCCCCGATTGGCGGCACTCGGCTTCTTGACGGTGGGGCGGCGATATCTGAACAATCCGCATGATATTATTGATGACCGGATCGATGTGGTCGCTCGCGGTTTGCTGGGGGTAACGGTCGGTTGTGCCCGTTGTCACGATCACAAATTTGATCCCATTCCCACCGCCGATTACTACTCGTTGTACGGAGTCTTCTCGTCCTCGGTCGAACCGGACGAATTGCCGGTGATTGGTGTCCCCAAAGATGCCGCCGCATACCAGGTCTTTTTAACCGATCTCGCCAATCGCGAGGCGGAAGTCCTTAAGTACGAGCAAGACAGCATTCCGAAACTGGCGAATGAAATTCGCGAGGTGGCTGGGGATTCTTTGCAGCAGATCGCCAAACAGCTTCCCGCCTGGAATCAGGGGGCGGTTGCTTTCAAAGGGACAAACGAACCGCGAGGACCGATTGTCCAGCGGTGGCGTGAGCTACTCAATCGAACTGCAGCACAGCCCCATCCCGTATTCGGACCCTGGCACGTGCTATCTAAAGTGGAAAAGCCAGAAGAATTTCCCGCAGCGGTCGCCACACTGGTCGAGTCGTGGTCGAACGGAGATGTCGCCGCAGGGGTGAACGGACTGCTCCGGCAAGCGATCACCGAGCAAAAACCGGCAACGCTGTTCGATCTGGCTCGATTGTACGGGACACAGTTCGATGAAGTCCGACGCCAGTGGGGCGAGCAGCAAAAAGCGATGCCCGAAGTGGTCGCCTTGCCTGACGCGACCGCAGAACAGTTGCGTCAAATCTTGTATGGCGACTCTTCGCCCACGAAACTGACATTAGACGAGGCCCGAGCCGGTTTCGGGCGGGATATTCGTGACCAGATTACCAATCTGAAGCGGAAGGTCGATTCGCTGAAAGTTACCTCACCCGGCGCACCGCCAAGAGCGATGGTGGTTTTAGAGGGGCCGTTGCGTGAGCCGGTCATTTTTGTGCGTGGGAACCCCGGACGGCCAGGAAAAGCAGTTCCGCGACAGTTCCTGGAACTTGCGTCAGCCGCCGATCGCAAACCCTTTGCACAAGGGAGCGGTCGCCGGGAATTGGCCGAAGCGATTGTCGATCCACGGAATCCGCTCAGCTCACGCGTGATCGTGAATCGGATCTGGCAGCACCATTTTGGTACGGGACTGGTCGCCACGCCGAGCGACTTTGGTCTGCGCGGGCTTCCCCCTTCGCATCCCCAGTTGCTGGATTGGCTCGCTGCGGAGACTGCCGGAATTGATCCTGCACCATCCCACGCCAACGGTCCGCATCGCTGGTCATTGAAACAGCTCCACCGATTGGTGATGAGCTCATCGGTTTACCGTCAATCTTCGGTCGAGCAGGCTGTGGCCCGCGAAGTGGATCCCGAGAACCGGTTGCTGTGGCGAATGCCGCGGCAACGGCTTGATTTCGAGGCCTTGCGAGACTCGCTGCTGGCAGTCTCGGGGAAGCTGGATGATCGGATCGGCGGGCAGCCATTCGATCGGGTGATGAATCCGGCGACGACTCGTCGAACGATTTACACACTGATTAACCGCAACGATTTGCCAGGGATTTTTCGGGCCTTTGATTTTGCGGACACAGACGCGTCTGCCTCAGATCGCCCGCAAACGACCGTTCCCCAGCAGTCGCTGTTCGCGATGAATTCGCCGTTTATTCAGGAACAAGCGCGGCGATTATCTGCCGAATGCTGGGGAGGGGCGAGTAATGACCCAGAGCGATTAGAGTTGGTGTATCGGCGGGTCTTATCTCGCTTGCCGACCGACGGCGAGCGATCGTTAGGGCTACGGTTTCTGGCAGAGGCCCAAACCTCGGAAAACGAGAAGTTGACCCCTTGGGATCGATTCGCACAGGTATTGTTGATGACGAATGAATTTTTGTTTGTCGACTAATTCGTTTTCGTTTGTCGATGAACTGAGTGCCTGCGGGTATGGGACAAATGTCGGGAAGATTGAACAGAAGGTAACAAAGTTAACGAAGGAAGAGTAAGATTGGATGGCGTTTAAGTTCATCGAATTCCTCGTTGATCAAGCGAGCTTGACTGTGGAAAAGTTTCCCAATGGTTGACAGCCTTCAATCATTGCTGTGAAATTCTGAGGACGTTCTCGTTGGGTTTTTGCCTCGAACAGTGTTCTCTTGTCGTGGTTTACGCGGATTCTCGGCGAGGTACGATCATTTGGGCGATTTTCTCAACCGGCACTGATCATGCACTCATATCCAACGGGTCGTATCCGAGCAATCCCAGCTCAATCCGCGGATTTTTATATTAGGAGCGTGCCTCCGTTGAGGACCGGATTTTCTCGATGGCTCGATCGACTCGAATGCGGATTTGTTCTGACTGCTGCTGAGACCATGCAAGCGTGATACGGCGAACTTCGGGCCGAAAAGTGATTAGCGAGAGTTCTTGCGGCATGACTCCAAACCATTGCTCGACGGCGCGGGCGTAAAGTCCCAATTGCAGTTCGTAGGGGGCCAGTAACTTTTCCGCTGGGGTCTGCTGCGGGAAGTTGCCGGTTTTATAGTCGAGGATTTGCCAACCCTTCTCTGTCTCGATCAGGAGATCGATGATTCCATTGATCTGCGGAGCGTGAACAATCGAAGCGGAAACCGTTCGCTGCGGGGAGTTTTGCGGGAGGGGCCATGGCAGCACAAAGTCGATCTCACGGTAAATCGAACGGGCGGAGGCGAGTTCGGCGGCGAGTGGTGAGGCGAAAAAACGACTGAGCATCGTTTGGGCTTGTTCGAGCACCGATTGATAAGCCTCGTCGTCCATCTGCTTGGCAAAATCCTGCAGCAGTTCTGGCCAGTTGTCGGGGTTTTTCAAATCGACCCGTTCCAGTACGCCGTGCATGATCGTGCCGAGTTGCGAGGCCATGTCGAGATCGACTTCTCGGTCCGGATTCCTCGCGGTGGTTGAGTTGTCGTTTGGGGTGGTGCGGGGGGCTTGCTGGGGATGCTTCAGACCTGAAAGTTCGGCGTCGATCGTTTCCAGTCGAGAAACGCTGACCTGATTCAGTTCCGTGAAATCACGTGGAAAAATGCGGGCCGAAGGGGGGAACTCGGCCGGAAAGGCGGCTAAAACTTGAGTGGGGAGTTTTTCGAGTGAGATTCGCTTTTCGCTTTGCGTCTCCGCAAGCTTCGCCTCACAGGGGACGCGATGGATTAGCAGGTCCGGAACCGTTTCGCGACCTGCGGTTCCTGCGGGCGAGGCACCGAGTAACGGGTCGACCTTGAGCAATCCCGTGCGGATATCGAATCGATCTTCGACCAGTTGACGCCAGGGGGATTGAGCCGGTTTATCCGGGTTGATCCCTGCGGAAAGTATCAGGTAATCGGCGGCGCGAGTGCAGGCGACGTAGAACAAACGGATGGTTTCGTCGGCATCGGCCTCGTTCTCGACCAGCTTATGCATTTTCAGTGCGAGGTTTTCAGGCTTATTTCCAAATTTTTCCAGTGGCTTGATCAGTGGGCCCCATTCCGGATGCAACACCGCGTCGCTGCCGTGCGGTGGCCCTTTCCGATCGATGTCGGCCACGATCACGACTGGGAATTCCAGTCCTTTCGATTGGTGAATCGACATGAGTCGAATGACATCCCCCGACTCGGCCTGAGTCGTGGCAAACTCTTCATCCGTCTCTTCCATCACCGACGTTTGTAGACGCGTGACAAAATCCTTGAGGGTAAAAATGTCACTCAGATCAAATTGACGCGCCATATCGAGCAGTTTTCGCAAGTTGGCCAGTTTCCGCTCACCCAAAAACTCTGCCAGAATCGCCGCATCGTAGCCCGTTCGCTCGATCGCGGAGGTCAGGAGTTCCGACAGGGGGAGGCGGTCTTTTTGCAATCGCAGGTCGGCCAGGATTTCCGCCGCATGACGAATCAGATTCTGTTCGGTTTCCGGGAGGTAGTGCGGGGGCTCAAGGTAGAGTGTCTCGTGTAGCGAAAGGGTGGCTCGTGAGGCGGGGGGGGGCGAAGTGGAAGTGGCCGGGGGCTTTTTGACCGAGTCTGCGACTGAGTTCGAGGTAGAGTTCGAGTCCGAGGCGGAGCCCATAACAGATTTCGAGGCAGACGATTCGTCCAGTGGGGGGGGCAGGGGAGGGGATTGGGGGGTGTCGGTGTGGAAGGCGAGGGCCTGGATCGAGTCGTCGCTTAAGTTGAAGAACGGAGAGCGGAGAACTCCCACCAATCCGACCAGGTCGTCGCAGTCATCGAGATAGCGGCAGAGGTTCAGCAGATCGAAGATTTCTTGTTGAGCGAAAAAGGCTTTTCCTTTGACCAGATAGTAATCCAGGCCGTAGCGACGCAGGGCGGTTTCGTAGTCTTGCACGCTGGAAAGTGCTCGAAACAAAATCACAATGTCGCCCGACTCGGTTCGGCGGAGCAGTTGTCGTCCGTTCGCATCTTTGTTTTTGCTGCGAATGCGGGGGGTGGGGTCGGCCAGCATCGACGCGATGCGGCGGGCAATCCAATCCGCTTCACGCCGACGCAATTGAGCCGCCTTGACGTTTCCCTCGTCGTCACCACTCGACTCGCCAGAGAGGTCGGTCTCGGAAAACGCTGTGAATTCCGCATCCGGGGTATTGGCATCGAAGCTGGCGAACAGAAATTCAATGGCCGGGGTGGGGGATTGTTGCTCATGGTGGAAGGGGGTCAGGGCTTCGTAGTCTTTGATCGCCGGGGAAAAGAGGTGGTTCACGAAGCTTAATACCGCTGGCTGGCTGCGGAAGTTCACGTTCAGGGGGAGTCGACCGGTTATCGGTAATTCGTCACTCATCGTCGCGAAAACCGTCGGGTCAGCACGGCGAAAGCGATAAATCGACTGTTTGCGGTCGCCAACCATGAATAGCTTGCCATGCGTGATCGCGGCACCACACAGGCTGCGGACGACATCTGCCTGGACGGGGTCGGTATCCTGGAATTCGTCAACCATCAGCAGGCGAATTCCCGCCGCAACCCGCTCACGCACGTGCTCGTTGTCGCGCAGCAGGTTGCGGGCGTAGAGCAGCAGGTCATCAAAGTCGAGCACTCCCTGTGCTTGCTTGGCGGCCGAGTACTGGGCCGCAGTTCGTTGTGTCAGTCGGACTCCTCGGCAAGCAAGTTCCGCAGCACCAAGCACATCCGCCTCGTGATACTGGAGGTGCTCGATCGTTTTTTTGGCTTCGGTTCGCAGTTTTTCGAAAGCCAGCTTGACTGTGTTTTGGAGTTCGTCAGTCGTCCAGCTTTTTGCGACACCCTTTCCCGTGATGCGGGCCGCCTCGATGATTTCGGCCAGGATCGCCTGGTGATCCTTCCAGGGGAGCGCGGGGGCCAGCAAACTTGAGAGTGTGGCGATCCGTTCAATGATCACGCTGCTCGTGGAGGGCGAATCGGTGATCACCGCCAGAGTATGGGTCACGGCGGGTGATTCGCGAAATTTGGCAATCAGTTTGGGGACGAAGACCGAATTCCAAGTTTCCAGCCAGCGACGGGCCAGTTCTGCGGGCGAAATCTCGGTAAATTGGGAAAATTCGATCTGAAAACGCTGTCGTGTGAGCTTCCTCAGCAGTTCTTCCGAGCGTTCCAGTCCAAAATGAACGACGAATTGGACTGCGTCATCGTCCGCTTGTTCGATGAGTTGATGCAGGGTTTCGCGGGAGACGTGCCGCAGCAAGGTGTCGGATAGAGCGGTTTCGAGCACGGTAAAACGGGGATCCAGGCCGGCTTCGACCGCCTGGGTTCGTAAAAGGCTGGTGCAGAACGAATGGATGGTGCTGATTCGAGCGGAATCGAGTCCTCGCAGCACGCCGAGCCAATGTTCGACGTCGGTCACATCACAGTTTTGGAGTCGGTCGTGGCAGGCCGAGCGAATTCGGTCTCGCATCTCGCGAGCGGCCCGCTCGGTGAAGGTAATCGCGACGAATTGATGGAGCTCTGCCGCAGTTTCCCCTGCGGCGACCGGGTCGAGTCCGGCGAGGAATCGCTGTGTCAGCACAAAGGTTTTGCCGCAACCCGCACCGGCAGACAAAGCGATGGAGACGCCGCGTGTGAAAATGGCTGCTGACTGTTGGGGGGTGAATTCCGTGCGAGACGCCATGACAACTCACAAATCTGCAGTGGGAAGGGAAAGAACGACCGGAGGAATGAGAAATCTCCGGGCGGAAGCTGTTTCGTACGGAACGAAGCCAGCAAATCAAAATCAGTGGCAGAAAAAACGTTTTAACACAAAAACAAGGCTCATGCCCACCAGTCGGAACGACGATTATACTGTTCCGAAGGACAAAGCGGAAAAGTGAAGTGGTCTCCACTTGAACTTGGCTGGAAAAGACTCTAGCATTGTGAAAGCCAAACGGAACCGGCAGCGGTTCTGCGAGGGCGTATAGCTCAGTTGGCTAGAGCGCAGCTCTGATAAAGCTGAGGTCCGTGGTTCGAATCCACGTACGCCCACTGGGGGGATGTAGCTCAATTGGGAGAGCGCCGGCTTTGCAAGCCGGAGGTTGCCGGTTCGACCCCGGTCGTCTCCACTGTACTTTGGGGGTTGGTTAAAGAAGCGAATTCGTAAGAATTCCACGATGGTTAAGTTTCTGGTTGTCGAAAAAAACAAACCGAAAAAAACCGCAGTGAAGTTGATCCAGTGACTTGACGCCACTGTCAGCCGCGACTAAGATCTCCCTCCCGCAGCAAACCCAAACGGGGAACAAAATGCTGTAACGATCTTTGACAACACGGTTTAAGTAAAAAGAGCTTGGCGGAATCGCAAGCTGCTGGCGGGGTCACCTTGAGTGGGGCTGCTGTTGGTGGATGCTTGAGATTCTAGAACCA
>Ga0114978_10000939_pt1 | contig 24507 bp, 15 predicted proteins | sample S_140212_EF_Meta_FD_87027 | JGI IMG/M metagenome (GOLD analysis project Ga0114978, IMG submission 87027) | Freshwater microbial communities from Lake Simoncouche, Canada to study carbon cycling - S_140212_EF_MetaG | ecosystem: Environmental > Aquatic > Freshwater > Lake | place: Lake...
CCAGAGCATTCCGCCTTCGACCTTCGAACTCTCTGGTTCGGGCACACGGTAATCAGCGGGAACCGCGTCAGGGTTCAGCTCCCTAATCTGGTCAACGAGTTCATCCCCGAGTGCAAACAGATCACTCATCCCCTCTCGAAAAAGCTTGGGGTCACTGAGCCCAAGCACGATGGCTGGCTCGAAGAGCGGCAGCGGTTCTGCTGATTCTGGCAGCTCATTCTGAATCTTCTTAGCCTTACTCTTGGCATCAAGCACAAACCCGATCTGGCCGTCAGCCAGAGACGGCAAGATCTTCTTTCGCAGGATACCTACGAACTGAGTGGCTAAAGGCCCCAAGTGCTCCTCGACTTCATCGAATTGTTCTCGGTTGTTTGCATCAGCCTTTGGAAGCAAATATTTTTTGAAGAAAGACCATCCCATGTCAGACCACAGCACGAAATCCTCAAACTGGCCGGGGGCTGCCTTGGCTCGAAAGACAATAGCCCCCAGCGGCGCGCCACCCGTGTGTTCCAAAAGCTCCAGCCGCTTCGACCCGTCGACCGGCAGATTCTGAGTCCAATTCCACGAGTATCCCTCGTAGCCTTCGGGTGCCATAAACGAGAACCCAAGCCACGGGCCGGGCACAGGCAGCCGCTTCTTGTATCCCTCGGCAACCTTCGCGAGGTTTTTGCGGGCTTCTGCGGCGGCTCCTTCGGACAGGCCAGCGGCTTCGGCAGCCAGGTCGCTGAGCTTTGCCATCTGTGCAATGTCATCCGCCGACGGAGCCAGCGACGTGGCAAGCGACTGACTCATGTAGAAAACGCTGGTGATGGGCTTGTCTTTATGTGCCAAAAGGGGCTCCAAAGGCTTTGTGGCAAGCAACCCCGCACCGCCGTCTTTTTTCACAACAAGTTTTTCGAGATGGTCGACCGAGTCGCCGACCGAGAGGATCACACGATCGCCGATCACGCCGATCGCCACGACAAAGTGGAGGCTACGGAGCCTCTCGACGACCGCGTCGAGCCCATCAATTTCCATCCCTTCAGTTGCCTCCCGAACAAGTTCATCCCAAGGAACCATGTGTCCCTTGAGCGTAAACGTCACCACATCCCCCCCCCCGATCTTGCGTCGCTCAAGTGACTCCGCCAGATCCGGATTGGCCTGCGTAAAAAGCTTGACAAGCACCTCAATTCGCTTGAGTTGGGATCTGCCGATATCCAGTTTTGTGGTCTGAAATCCCCACACTAAGTCTGGAATAACAATCGAATCCACGTTGTCGATGAGTGTTTGAATGAGCAGGCGGGTTGTCAGTTCTTGGGACGAAATCGGTTCGGCCAACTCCTCGTCGGCCTCCGCCACCTGAAAACGCACCGGCCACACGGGACGGCGGCGGGGAACTGCTGCACCTTCGTCCTCTTCTTCATCGTCGTCCTCTTCTTCCATCTCCTCCTCGTCGTCAGCCTTGATATCCGTAAAGGCCTCGATGTCGATGCCGCCCAGCGACCTGTCGCCACTGGCCATCTGCAGGATGGCTGCGGCCTGCTGAGCCTGCTGCAGTTTCTTCATCAAATCCAGAAACGTAACACAGGAGGGTTCGCCATAAAGAAAGGTGTCGGTGGAAATCATGTCCTTGAGCAACTCGAGAGCCTGTTCGTTCTCGGGCAGTTCCATAAACGTGGCCACCATCGAAAGCGGACTTCCAGGCTGGGTTGTTTGCTCCTCAATCGATTCGATTGCCCGAGCCACGGCAGGCAGTTTTTTGAGCGCCGCACATGCGTTGCTCTTAAGAAATGTCTGATACTGTTCACGCAGACGGAGCGTGGATGAGACAAAGGCAGCGTCCTTGGGCACCATCGCCACTCCGCTTGCAAAAGCCTCGTCCGTTTGAGCGGGCGCGGCCATCGCCCGAACAGAAAACAAACTGCCGGCTGCCGCCAAGCCCAATGTCAAACCAGCAACCAGCATGCCTGCGGGGCCCGCTGCCAACGGCTGCCGCATAGCCGAACGCTTCAGCATCGAAAACAATTGGACTAAATTCCTCTGCTGTACGTGACACGTGTGGCGGGTGCAGACCATCGATTCATCCTTTCAAATGGAAATCCATTGAATCCGAACAGACTCATGAGCGTGTGCCGTGAGTCGTGGCAATGACAAGCGACTGCTTGGCCTATTAAGATACGCGAAGGCACGTCCAAAGGCCACACGAAAAGCGTTTCATTTTTTCAACTCTGTCATGCGCCCCTGCGAAAGGTCACCCCAAGTGCTCATCAAATCCACGCAAATTGTGGACACGTTCGCCGAGGCCTTCCGGCTGCGGTTTGTGCGGATTATTGTCACGGCTCACGATGCTTATTGGTTGGATGCAGCCATACGATCCGTCTGCGGCTACGGCACCAGCGTGATTGGATGTGACGCTGAAATCGGCGTGGAACGGCATCTGGACCTGAACGATACGCCTGATAGACGGCCCGGGGCAGCCATCTTAGCATTTGGGTTTTCCGCCGATGGCCTTGGACAGGCGATTGCCAACCGCACTGCCCAGTGCCTCCTAACATGCCCAACAGCAAGTGTTTTTGATGGTCTGCCAACGGCTGCCGAGCGGGCACCACTGGGATCGCACATCCGCTTCTTTGGCGATGGCTTTGAAAAAACAAAGGTTGTGGATGCGCGCCGCCTCTGGCGAGTGCCTGTGATGGATGGAGAATTTCTGGTCGAAGAATCCGTCGGAATCGAAAAGGGAATCGGGGGCGGTAACTTTATTCTGCAAAGCGGATCGCTGGAAGGCGGGCTGGCAGCGGCGCGTCGGGCGACCGAGGTCATTGCTGGAATGGCCAATGTGATTGCACCGTTTCCGGGGGGAGTCGTTCGGTCTGGTAGTAAAGTGGGCTCTCGGTACAAAACCTTGCGGGCCTCCACCAACGAAGCGTTTTGTCCGTCGCTTGTAGGGCGGGTCGCAACGGGCCTTGTGGAAGGGGCTCATTGCGCACTGGAGATTGTGATCGACGGAATCGACGAGCAGGCCGTTGGCGATGCCATGACCGCTGGAATTCGAGCTGCGATCGGCCCGGAACTCCTGGCTGTTTCAGCGGGCAACTACGGCGGCACGTTGGGAAAATTTCACTTCCATCTTCACCAGCTTCTCACAACTGCCTGAAGTGACGTTTTGGGTTGACCTTCTCTGGAGTGCCCGACTTCTGGTACTTCCCCACGTGCCTGGCTGGCATCTCGCTGGCAGGCTCTCACCACCTCCACCCATTGGTTCACCCTTGCAGGGTTTTTAACGATGTCTGATCGACCCTCCCGCCAGGATCTGATTGTCGTACCGAAGCGAGTTAAACTCCCGGTCGTAATCGGAGCGATTGCATGTGCGTGCGTTGGCTTCGGCATTGTGTGGACGTTTGGGATTGGTCGATCCAACCCGCGGTCCCCCATGGATACAGCCGATACCGTGCGTGTTGCGCCCGTTGAAGCAGCCGTCCAAACATCCCTTGAATCCTCCGCAGAACCCGACCGACTCGCGCCGCCGAATACTGAAACTTCGACCGTAAGCCAACGCGGTTGGCATGCCCCCGCGGCGACTACCGAAGAGCCTCGGGGCAGTTCTCGCTATCCGATTTCTCCTGCCTCACTCGATGCTCCAGAAGGCGTTGAGGCCACAGCCGAAAACTCGGCAGGTTTTTCCAGATTCGCTGACTCAGCAGCAGCGGCGACTTCTGAAACAGCACAGCCTGATCCAGAGCAAGTGGCACCCAAGCCCGAACCAACGCCACCGAATACACTCCCTGCAGAGAGCGACGAACTGGTGCCAGCCACTGCACCGGTGGCCGTGAAAGCAACCGTACCACCAACACCTCACGCCTCTGCGGCGAACGATAGAGAGCCACCGACTCCCGTTGCGTCGGCACCGGCGGCACCGGTGCCCTCGCCGCCACAGGCCCCCATTGCATCATCGCCACCGGCTCCGTTGCCATCGGCACCAGCCGCCCCTGTTGCGCGAATGCCGGCCTTGATGCCGTCGCGGGATCGCTATGCCTCCGCCAACACATCGCTCCCGGTTGCGGCCAATCCATTGCGAGCCGCCGTGCCACAGTCGCAGCCCGCCGCCATGCCGTTTGCTGCTGCTCCACCGCTTACATCGAGTGCAGATCCAACGGGCTCAGGCAACGCGGCCAGCCGCGCACAGACTGGCACAGCCAGTGGCGGTGGTGCTACCGGCCACGGACGCCCAGGGCCGCTCCAACTAGAAGGCTTACAGACGCCGCAAGTGGCCGTGGAAAAACGAGGGCCTCGCGAAGTACAGGTGGGCAAGTCGGCCCGCTATGAAATTTTCGTCCGCAATGTTGGCACTGCCACGGCGCATGACGTCACCCTGCGAGATTCTGTGCCCTACGGAACGTCGCTCATCGCAACGACTCCACCAGCCAGTCCCGCCACTCAAACAGGAGGACTAGGAGCAACCGGCGACCTCGTCTGGTTGCTTGGGGCGCTCCCGCCCGGGGGCCAGTCTCGCGTTACAATCGAGGTGATGCCGACCGTGGAGGGGGATGTTGGGAGCGTTGCCAGCGTGAGCTTCCGCGCCGATGCTTCGGTGCGTTCCCGTGCCACAAAGCCTGACCTGCGAATCGACGCTGCTCCGCCGCAGCCTGTGCTGATCGGTAAGGATGTGCAACTTTCAATCCGCATCACAAATCCCGGCACGGGCGTAGCCACCGGCGTTGTGCTGGAGGGATTGCTACCGGAAGGCGTCACGCATAAATCCGGTCGCGAACTAGAATACGACATTGGACAACTGCAGCCTGGTGAATCTCGTACGATTGATCTCTCGCTGGCCTCTACCAGCCCGGGCGTGCACGCCACGCAACTCACTGCGAGGGCCGATGGCCAGATTGAGGTCGTGCAGCCAGTGCGGATCGAGGTGACAGCCCCTACACTCGAACTCTCAGCAGATATTCCATCGCGACGCTACCTGCAGAGGCCCGCCACCTGCATTCTGTCGATGACCAACGCAGGCACAGCCCCCGCCAAGTCGGTTGAACTCGTCGCCCAGCTCCCGCCGGGCATGAAATTCATGCGTGCCAACAACGCTGGCTACTACGAGGAGCGAACGCACCGAGTGCTCTGGAATCTTGAGGAGCTCCCCGCTGCAGAGACAGGCACTGTCGAAGTAGTGGTGATGCCCATCGATCTTGGCCCGCAGAAAATCGTCGCGGCGGCTCGCACTGCAAACGGCCTCTCCGATCAGGTGGCCCACACCGTCGAGGTCGAGGGCCTCGCCGCGATCTTTTTTGAAGTCACCGATAGCGAGGATCCAATCGAGGTAGATGGGCTCACCGAATACGTCGTACGAGTGGGCAACCAAGGTACAAAGGCCGCCAGCGGCGTGCGGCTCACAGCCACGCTGCTGGGCGATCTAGAACCACTCGAGGCCTCAGGCCCGGCGGCTCACCGCATCGAAAATCTTACGGTTGTGTTTGAGCCATTAGCCAAGCTTGCTCCCTCGGAGGAGGCTGTCTTTCGTGTGCGAGTACGAGGCCGCCGCGAGGGCGACCAGCGTGTGCAGGTGCAACTCACCAGCGACGAGAATCCTTCGCCGCTCACGAAGGAAGAGATCACTCGGGTCTATTCGGATCGCTAATCCGTGGACCATGAGGACGGTCATCCACAACTGCAACGGTCGACGTTAGCTACGGAGCGTGGCACCAACTCGTTGTCCACACGCCACGACGATCGATTCGATCACGCGATTTGCCTCTTCGCCTGAGAGCGTGCCTACGTGGCTTCGTAGTCGCAGCGAAACAACAACACTTTTTTTTCCAATGCCCAACCTCGTCTCGTCCTTCCAGACCTGCACCAGTCGACACTCCTCAAGGATGTTGTCGTTGCCTGTGTGCCCTAGGCCGGTGGCTTGATGCGAAACACTATAGATCGCAGCAACGATATTGCTCCACGGCACGGCGATGTCGACCACAAGATTGATATCCCGCTGGATTGCAGGAAAGTCGCTCGGCTGTTGCAGCAATCGATCCACGCCCACGGCCCACTCCAGCCGATCCAACCGCAGTTCAGCAGCGGCTACGGGGCCTTCTAAACCAAATCGCTTCAAGACCGCCGGGGCGATTTCGCCAACCACTCCAATCCGCTCGCCTTGTTGCGTCTGGCGATGCAGCAGGATTTCAGCGGCACGGCCTCTGGCAAAAAGATCAAGTTCGAGCGGCCGAAACTCCACGCACACAGAAACTGCTGGTGACTGGCGATCGCCTCCGACGCCCAATCGCAGCAGCATCGCCTCGGCGAGTCCTTTGGCGGAGGCAAACTCACCACCGGTCACAAGCGACACGAGCAGCGGTTCCTCCAGAATTGACTCCTCTGAGGCTGTAGCATTCGCTGGCCTAGCTCTCGGCTGGGGCAATGGCACGTCGGGGTTGGCTCGCGAGAGGTACGCATGAGCCACCTCAAAGAGTTCGCCGTGAGGCGCACCAACGGCCAGAGTGCTGGCGCGGGCCTCCAACAAACTCGGCACAAGCGTACGCCGCAGACGGTCGGCCCCTCGTACAAGTGCCGGAGCAATGCTCAGCGGCATGCCATCGCTCCACGGGCTGCGCGTGGCTTCCATGTGCTCGTTGACGACGCTACGGGTAATCGCCTCGCACATTCCAGCACTCACCAGAACGGACGATGCGATGCGGATGGCCTGCTCACGGGCCGAGAGTTCGACAGGCTGTGCGCTGATTGACTCATCTTCCGGCACCTGGTCGTAGCCCTCGATGCGGCCGATTTCCTCGACCAGATCAATCTCTCGCGATACGTCGCGACGCCACGTGGGCGACTGCCATCGCGAGCGGTCACAGGGGGTATTGCCTACAGCCATTGGTCCTGCTGCCGCCAAGCCCGCAAATCCGAGAGCCGCGAGGATTGCTCGCTGCCGAGGCTGTGGGATGTCGATGCCTAGCACCTGGGCCACGCGAGCGTGACGCAAATCGATCGCAACTGGAGAGCATGCAAGCGTGCCAGCCTCGACAACACCTCGCTCCAGCACGCCTCCGGCAGTGTCGAGGATCATCGCCGCTGCCCGACGGCTGGCCCATTCCACCGCTGCGGGATCGGGGCTGCGCTCAAAGCGATACGAGGAGCCGCTGCCCAGCACGAGACCACGGGCCGCAGCCCGCACAGCCAGCGGTGCAAACTGCGCTGACTCGAGCAGAATATCGACGGTGCTTTCAGCGATCTCGCTCTTTGCGCCCCCCATCACGCCGGCCAAGGCCACAGGACCTTCACTATCGGCGATCACGCACATTGCCGAAGTAAGCGAGTAGGTTTTATGGTTGATCGCTACAAAGGGTTCGCCTGCCGTAGCCCATCGCACGGTGATTCGCCCGCCACAAATCTTCTGCAAATCGAAGGCGTGCAACGGCTGACCGCACTCCAGCATCACATAATTGGTGATGTCCACAACGTTGTTGACGCTCTCAACTCCCACTGTGGCCAAACGCTCGACGAGCCAACTGGGGCTGGGGCCAACATGCACACCTCGGATCACTCTGGCCAAATAGAATGGGCAGCACTCGGGCGAACGGATCTCAACAGCAATGCTCTCTGCCGCAATACCGCCCGCTTCCAACGGGCGTGGGTCGGGAATGTGCAGCGGCCGCGAAAAAAGCACGGCAGCCTCCCGTGCCACGCCAATATGCCCCAGGCAGTCGGGGCGATTGCTCGTTACTTCAATTTCAACGGCGGTGTCGTCGCCAATCGCTCGCGTTGACTCGTGATTGAGCCCAGACATTAGCAGCCGCTCTGCGAGCATCTCCGCCAGCGAGACAGCTGGCACCGAAACTCCCGTCAATTGCACGTAGTCTGCCAGCCAGTTCATCGAGATGATCATTGTTCAGTACCGCTGGTATATGAGTTTCCAAAAAAGCTGTTTCTGGATCGCTCTTAGAATTGCTCTAAAAAGCGAACGTCGTTGCGGTAGAAGTCGCGAATATCAGCAACGCCGTAGCGGCGGGCTGCGATCCGTTCTACGCCCAAGCCAAATGCAAATCCCGACACTTTATCCGGGTCATAGCCAACGGCTTCGAGCACCGCCGGGTCGACCATCCCCGCGCCTCCCATCTCGATCCAGCGTCCGCCCCATTCCATATCAACTTCCACGCTTGGCTCGGTAAACGGAAAAAAGGATGGGCGAAACCGCACGCGAACATCGCCGCCCAAAAAGCTCGACGCGAAGAAACGCAGCACGCTCTTGAGGTGCGCCAGCGTCACGTCGGGCTCCACGAGTAAGCCCTCGACCTGATGAAACATCGGATAATGGGTCGCATCGGCCGTGTCGGGGCGATACACGCGACCAAGCGACACGATCCGCAAGGGGGGCTTGCGTTGCTCCATCACCCGAATCTGCACGGTGCTTGTCTGCGAGCGGAGTAGAAGCGGATCCGCCCCGCGGGCGACAGCCAGATAAAAATTGTCGAGGGGATCGCGGGCGGGATGTTCTGCACCGATAGCGAGGGCTTCGAAATTGTGCCACTGGTCTTCCACTTCGGGCCCATCCACACTTTCAAAGCCCAACCTCGCCATGATCTCCTGAACGCGACGGATCGTCTGAGTGATCGGATGCAGGTGGCCCATCCGCACCTGATCGCCAGGCAGCGTCACATCGATCGCCTCTGCGTTCTGAACCCCAGACTGGTGCGAGGATGCCACGCGATCCTGAGCCAATGCAAAGGTTGCAGTGATCTCGGCCTTCGCGACATTGAAAAGCTTGCCACCGGCTGGACGATCGTCAGAACCCAGTCCGGAAAGCAGTTTTTGCAGTTCCTTCAACTGGCCGCTTTTCACGCCCAAGAAATTCACGCGGGCTTTTTCGAGGGCTCCTTCATCGGCAGCCGTCTGAAGCGTCCCGGCAGCCTCTGCGCGAAGACGATCGATCGCTTCCACAAACGAGTCCAGCGAAACAGTTGCCACTGCTTTACGCGACCGCGGCCGGCTCCGGCAGGCCAAGGGCCATGCGCACCTGATCCACAACCGCATCAAAACCGGTTGGATCTAGGACTGCCATCTCGGAGAGCGTGCGGCGATCGAGGTCCGAGCCAATTTTCTCCAAGCCGGCAATGAACTGGCTGTAGCGAATGCCTCGCTCCCGCACCGCAGCGTTGATACGGATGATCCATAGTCGCCTGAAATCGCGTTTCTTACGGCGACGGTCGCGGCGGGCAAAAACACCCGCGCGAATAATTGATTCTTTCGCCGTTCGCAGGAGGCGGCGGCGTCCGCCAACCGAGCCCTTTACCCGCTTGAAAAGACGTTTCTTGGCCCTCAGGCGAGGGACGACATTTTTAGTACGCATGGCTCTCTAGCTTTCAAAAACTTTCAAAACACTTGACATTAAAAACTTCGAATTCCTGTGTCGCGAAGCCCTCTTAATGTCCCACCGAAGCAGGCATTTTCAAGGGCCCACCCCTTTTCGCGGGAGTCGGGACGAATGTGGCTGGATCAGCATCGACTCAAGCAATGGATGTCAATAACTGTACTTCCCCAGCGCTGCGAGGATTTTGGGCGTGTCGACCGACGCCAGCACCCCGGTGCCTCGGAGATTCCGCTTTCGCTTGCTGGAAACACGCACCTGCAAATGGCTCGTCCCAGCGCGGCGATGCTTCACCTTCCCTCGGGCGGTGATCCGAAAACGCTTCTTGGCACCCTTGTGGGTTTTCTGTTTGGGCATGACAGACTCCTTTGCAAAACTTTCTGACTGGCTATTTAATTCTTCTTGAGCTCTATCTTGAGCGGACCCAAAGCCCTCGTGGCTGGATGCGTCCTTTTTACTTTGGCGAGAGCGTGCACACCAGCCGACGACCCATCTGCTGCGGCGTTGAGTCGGGCTTTCCAACGGCGTCGAGCTGTTCGATGATGATCTTCATCACACGCTGTCCTTCGTCGATATGAGCCAGTTCCCGGCCGCGAAAAACGACCGACACGATTACCTTGTCTTTGTGCTGCAAAAATCCCTTAGCTTGATTGACTTTGAATTCGATGTCGTGCTCGCCCGTTTTAGGTCGCAGGCGAATTTCTTTGATCTTCGTGTGGTGGATGTGGGTTTTGTGCTGCTTCTTTTTCTGCTGATACTTAAACTTGCCGAAATCCATGATTCGGCAGACGGGCGGTTTTTCGTTCGGAGCCACCTCGACCAAGTCGAGTCCTGACTCACGCGCAAGATTCATCGCCTCTTCGGTCGTGATGATGCCGAGCTGTCCGCCTTCTGCGGAAATGACGCGGATCGGAGTGACCCGAATCTGCTCGTTAATGCGATGCTGTTTCTCGATGGCTTACGCCTCCAGTCGCGGAAAAATTACCGCTGGCCTGGAAGTCGATGTTGTGCACACCTGCCGCCTGCGGAACTCCTCCCAGGATAATCCCGGCACTCGCTTGGCCGTCAGCCCAACGGAGCCGGGGAAAGGGACAGTATTTCACCCGCAGGGGGGACACGTCAAGGCAGGCCTCTTTTACGTGCCAACGGGGCCCATTCCCAAGTGGTCTACGAGATTCTAGCGTGCTGTTGAAATGACCGCAGAAGGCTTGAAAAACTGCGGTCCTGATGTGCTGCGAGTGTGCATCTACGGGACGAACTTCGGTTCAACAACGGCACCCAGTTCATCCGCTGGCTATTTATTTTAGGTGTGCCCCGCCACTGCCGAGGCATTCCTGTTGCTCACGCACTCTATCGCGGCAGGCGGGCTTCCTTGGCGACAGCGGGCTTGGATTCCGAATCCTTTGCGACAAACTGCAGCCCTTCGACGAGTTCACGGTCGGCGTCGCCAAATCGTTTTTGCATCGATGCCTCCAGCATGAAGGCGACGCTCACTCGCCTCCCTTGGGCATCCCACAGAATACAGTGAATCCATCGAAACGGCAGATTCTCGGCCGTGCCGGCCGACACAACTCGCACCATCTTGATCGGGTTGATCGTGGTTGTGTGCAGGGTTGTTTCGGTGGCTTCCTCGATGGCACGGAACTGCCCCGCCAGCGACCGCTGAATATCTCGCTGCACCTCGCCAATGGCCGGAGTGACGTCGGCGTCGGCTCGCGGCAGAGCTGTGATCGAGCACTGCCCCACGAGCGTTCCGCAATCAACCAGCCGCATCACTAGGCCAGAGGGGCCATCTTCAACCATACGCCATCGCTGATCGTGCACCAGATCGTATCGACCCGCCTGATCGCTGTGCCACACCGTCTCGGGCTGTCCAATGCCTTGCCTTCGAACGACTTTCTCTTGGGTGGCTTGGGTGGCCAAGGTATCGCTCTGGCTCTCCTGGGCAATCACAACTTCAGTGGCGACGCTGTCGGCTGCTGCGTCGCTCTCGGAAGTGGTGGCGGGTAGTTGAGACGTCCTAGACACAGACAGCCGAGCCTCCACTTCAAATCCGGCTGCCACGTGGCTGGCCTGCCGGCGTTCCCGAAGTACGACTGAAACAGTGGCCACAGGTCCAGCCAGATGCTGGCGATTCAACGATTCAGAATCCTCAACGTCGCTTGCTGCAACGGTGAACGTGCCTTCAACCACAACGTGCGTGGGCACTCCATCTGCTGCACCCTCAACGATACCGGCCAGCGAAATCTGCGCTCGGCCGTCTCCAGTTTCCTTGAGCGTGGCTTCCAGCACGCCGTTCTCCACCGTATCGATGGCCAGCAGGCCAGCGGTCACATCGCCGGAAATCTGCCACGATTCGCCGACAGCCACAGGGCCCTTCGGCAGCAATTCATCGAGCAGCAGCGAATCAAACGGGGTTTCTAGGAAATCCAGTTCATCTCGCGATAGAAATGCCGCTGCGAGAAATGGCACCGGTGTTGTGCCTAGCCTCGCTACCATGAGCATTCGGGCATCATTGGCGAGCACTGTGCGCGAAACTTTTCCATCCACGCGAATCTCCGCCGTGGCGTCGAGATAGCGGCGAGTTGCAGCAGCGCGAGCCACGACCGGTGGCTCTTGGGCCTTGGATTCCATAAAGTCGAATCGGGCCGACACTTCAATGGGCTGCCGGACGGGTTCCTCGCCGCGGCCAGCTGACGCAAATAATTCTCCAGCCACATCCAACTTCACTCGCACCCGCTGCTCCAGAGGCCCAGCGGCCACCGAAGCCGCAATGGATTCTTCTGCATCGGTTTCCTGCCCCTGGACACCGCCAGACCGAATGAATCCCGCTAGCAGGATCCCGCTGACCACGACGATCGCATTGAGATGCTGGCCCTGCCGCCGAGCCACAAGGCACAGGAAGGCTCTCCCTAGGGAATGTCTTGTGGTTATCATCGTGTTTTCCCTTTATTCACTAGCTGGCCTTGGCAAGATGGCACCGTGAGACGCATCGCAAACAACACTGGCTACGCCTTTTTTCGGATTTCAGAGCCAAAAGCAACTGTTTTCTTCTCTTTTGCATGTCTATCTCACCCAATTTCAACCGTTTATCTGCCAGACAATACTAGGTGTCCACTAGCAAAAGCCCCCCCAGAGCCAATAGACTCTTAGAATCTGGTGGCCAAAAAAACGTCTGTTTAATCAGTCTCGACGAAAAAAACTCAAGAAAATCGGCCGGACGCCGAACCTTTCAAGTGTGGGTGCGTATAAATCTCACGTCCAGGAGATGCGGTGGGGGGTTACGGATGGCCCCCCAAGCGTGGACGGTTTCGATGCGGTGGTTTTGTGGTCTTTCGGTGGAACTAGGTTCTCTCGGCAGATCATCGACACAGGAGATACAGTCATGCGATCCAATAACTCAGACCCACTGGTTCATCTGTTCAAGGACGATCAGATTCCGATGATGTTCCAACCGCGTTCGGGAGACTTTCAGACCGTCACTCCCACGCCCGCACAACCAGTTGCCCAACGCGTGGCAGCGAGTGGCCAACCTTCGGGAACCACCGGTGGCGAGCAAGTTCTGTCGATCGAGGAAATCGCGAAGCGTTTTAGCGTTTCTACCAAGACGATCTCTCGCTGGCGTGGTCATGGACTCCAAGCCCAGCACTACGAGGTAGGGGGCCGCAAGCGAGTTGGATTTCCGGCCAGCATGGTCGATCGCTTCATGGAAACCAATCCGCTGCGAATCCAGCGTGGCAGCCGTTTTAGCCAGCTTTCCGCCGATGAACAAGAAAAAATCATCTCGTGGGCTAGGCGACTGGCTACTGCTGGCGCCTGCCCGGCTGACGTGCATCGTCGGATCGCCAAGCGGCTCAACCGCAGTGTGGAAACGATCCGCTATACGATCAAACAGTACGATCAGGAGCATCTTGAGTCAGCTGTCTTTGCCGCGAACGATGGCCGGTTGCGGGAGGAAACCTGCGAGCGGATCTATCAGCTTTACGCGCGTGGGGAACAGGTCGATTCCATCGCCGCTCGCTACCGCCGTTCGCGAGCCAGCATCTATCGGGTGATCCTTGCCGAGCGTGCGAAGCACGTGCTGCAACTGCCGATCGACTTCATGCCAAGCGCTCTATTTGCCCGCAAGAGCGCCGAAAAAGTGGTGGATCAGCCGTTTCCTGGTGCCGAAGAGGCAGTTAAAAAGGTTCGCCGTCCCACGGGATTGCCTGCCTATCTGGCCAGCCTCTATGAAGTGCCGCTCCTCACCCGCGAGCAGGAAGTGTGGCTATTCCGTAAGTTCAACTACCTCAAGTACAAGGCGTCGAAACTGCGAGAGCAGCTCAACCCGGAGCGTCCAAGCACGCGGTTAATGGATCAAATCGACAAGATCTACGAAGAAGTCGTGGCCCTCAAAAACCGTCTGGTGCGCGCGAACCTTCGCTTGGTGGTCTCGATTGCCAAACGTCGCGTCTCGCCAGGCGACAGCTTCTTCGATTTGGTCAGCGATGGCAACATGTCACTCATTCGCGCCGTTGAGAAGTTTGATTACTCGCGGGGCAACAAGTTTAGTACGTATGCTTCATGGGCGATCATGATGAATTATGCCCGCACGATTCCCGACGAGCATCGGCGTCGCGACCGCTTCTGTGCTGCCGACATGGACTTGCTCCAAAGTGCCACCGATCGCCACCCCGACGAGTCACAGCAACGCCTCGCCGAAAGCGACCGGATGCAGCAGGTAGGGAAGTTCCTCGACCGGCTCGATTCGCGGGAGCAGACAATCATCATCCGCCGCTACGGTCTCGATCATGAGCGAGAGCCGCAAACTCTGAAGGAAGTCGGCTCGGCTTTGGGCGTGACGAAGGAGCGGGTTCGACAAATCGAGGCCAAAGCCTTGGAGAAATTACGGGAAGCTGCCGTTGCTGAAGCTGTTTGTCCAGAACTGTAACACTTGGCGGCCGATGGTTGGCCGGCGGCAAAACACGTTGAGACACGTGAAGCCGCTTGGGTTCTGTTCCGGCTTACGCCTCGGGTTTGGATGCCGGGGAGAGGGAAGACGGTGTGTTTGGGGCGAAGTTGGTGGAGGCGGCTTTGAACTCGTCGCCAAGAGCCCGACCGATCTGCCGCACGGCTTGGCGAAGTCTGTTTTCATTTTCAATCAAAGCCAGCCTGACGTAGCCCTCGCCAGCTGCGCCGAAGCCCGCCCCTGGGCTGACGGCAACGTCTGCTTCTTCCAGTAATTTTGTGGCAAACTCCATACTCGTCATCCGGCTCGCAAATGGTTCCGGAATCTTGGCCCAGACAAACATACTGGCCTTTGGAATCGTCACCGGCCAGCCAATACGGGCAAGGCCTTCGCAGAGCACGTCGCGGCGGTGCTCGTACACTTTTGCCTGTGCCTCAACATCGGCTTCGCCGTGCCGAAGCGCCATGATCGCCGCAATCTGGATCGGGCGAAACATACCGTAGTCGTAGTAGGTCTTGATCGTTCCAAGCGCCCGCACGATCTCGCGGTTGCCAGCGCAGAAGCCCACTCGCCAGCCAGCCATGTTGAAGCCCTTGCTCATCGTGGTGAACTCGATGGCAAACCGCTTAGCTCCGTCCACTGCCAGAATACTGGGAGTGGTGTAGCCGTCGAATGTGACGTCTGCGTAGGCCAGATCGGAGACGAGCATGAAGCCGTAGCGTTTTGCCAAACCCACAACGTCTTCGTAGAAATCGGGGCCCACGACGGTAGCCGTTGGGTTGTGTGGAAAATTAACAACCACCATCTTTGGTTGAATCGTTTCGCACGTCTTTGCAATATCGGAGAGGTAGCGGGATGGATCGGTTGTATCGATGAGTACGGGATTACCCGACGCCAACGCCACTCCATAGACGTGGGCCGGGTACGAGGGCGCCGGCACCACCGCACTGTCACCCGGACAGATCAGCGCCAAGCAGAGGTGGCCAAATCCTTCCTTTGAGCCAAGCGTAGAGATCACCTCAGATTCTGGGTCCAGCCGCACCCCCCACTTCTTCAGATACCGCGAGGCCACCTCGCGGCGAAGACTCATGATCCCCAAGGCCGGTGCATAGCCGTGATTGCGGGGATCGTTGGCCGCCTCAGTGAGCTTCTCGATCACCCGCTGTGACGGAGGATCGGATGGATTGCCCATGCTCATATCGATCACGTCGGTTCCGGCCCGCCGTTTTTGATACGTCAGTTGGTTAATCCTGGCAAAGAGATAGGGGGGCAGTTGAGAGATCCGATCAGCCACACGAATCTCAAACGGCCGGTTGAGGTCCACCGGGGCGATATCCGCGAGATCGTCGCTCTTGGATGCCTGATTCTGAGCCACATTGGTCGCAGAATTGAGAGGCGGCGACGCCGAAACGGGCAACTTGGAAGGGATCGAATCAGATGGCTTGGTCATGCATGAAGTCCGGAGGAGGAATTCTATCTTACACCGATCTGACCGGCTCTGCGAATCGACTCGCCCTCCATTCGGGCTTCGATGAGGCTGCTTATCGGCTGGGGACCGACTGGGCGGCCTGCCGACTACCGGCACGCGGACGGCCTAAATCTTCGATCTCACTGGCCGAAAGCATCGACTTCGGAGGCGACCCAGCCCGCGGAGTGGTCGCCTGAGCGGGCGACTGGCTCGTGCCTGCCAAAAAATTGTCAATCGCCGCGCCTTCTCGCAGGTGAGAAAAATACCGTGCCATCTCGATCCGTTGTTTTTTCTCAAAAATGTCTGCAAACAGTTCATCCCGCACCTCGGAAAATTGTACCGCCGCGGGGTTCGTATAGCCTTCGCAGAACAGCACGATAAACCGATCCGACACCTGCACCACGCCCGACAGTTCGCCAGGTTTGAGTGCAAAAGCCTCCCGCTCAAGGGCGGGCTGACCGCCGTGTCGCTGGATTGGTGGCACCTCGCCTCGCAACGTTCGACTCGTGGGATCGACCGAGTATTTCTCGGCCAGTTCGCCGATGCGCTCGACCGACAATTGCTCCCGGGCCAGTTGCCACACCTCTTGGGCTCGCCGCTGATTATCCAACACAATCACCCGGCACTTTGCCCGCGGCCCAAACGTGGCTGCAAACGCTTTGTCCAGGTCCTCCTTCGACACGGGCACCTTCCCCACGAGCTTCTGAAGCGCGACAGTCGGCTGCACAATGTCTTCGGCGTAGTGCCGTAGCGGCATTTTTTGATCCCGCGTGACCCGTTCCAGCCACGCGGCAGTATCGGCCGAGCCATCGGCCTTGCGAAAGCCCATCGCCTCTGCGGCACGAACAATCTCTGCGTTAATATCGGCCTGCGTCACCTTCTGCCGCTCCCGATCGAGCGCCTGCTGCAAGAGCGCACGGGTGATAAGAATCTCGATCACCTCGGCGCCATGCCTCTCGAGGCAGACGTTTTGCACTTGAGCGACCTCAATGCGATCTCCGTTGACGCTTGCCGCCATACCCGGATTTGAGGCACTTCGAACTGGATCGTTGAGGATATTTTCTACGGTAGAGGCTTCCTGCAGTTGGCGAAAAAAATCGCCCGAAGCCGCACGGCTCTTCCGTTCGCGGAGTTCCTCTGCAAGCCTCGCTCTTACTTCCTCAAACTTCGCGTCGGCGGCAGGCAGATGGCCCTCGCACTTCACCACGATAAACTGATCGGCCACCTGCACGACTGTGGATATTCCTCCCGGCGAAAGTCCGAAGGCAACTGCCTCAAAGCGAGCTTCGCCAGAATGCCTGCGAATCGGCTGCACCCAACCGTTTGCGCTGGCACTGCCGACGTCCACGGAATGCTGCCGTGCCAACGCACCAAAATCGTTTGGTGCTGCGATCGCCTTGGCTCGCAACTGCTCAGCTTCCGACTGCGAACGCACCACAATGATGCGCGCTTTGACCGATGGGCCAAACTGGTTTTCAAAGGCTTGTGTCACTTCTTCGGGAGCCGGTTCAATGGCTGCATGGGCCAACCTGCGCAGCGATACCATCGGCCAGACGATCTCCTCGGAATACTGGCGGGCGGTGATCCCTCGCTCCTTTTGAATGAGTTCGATCCACTGGTCGCGAGGCACGTTAAACCTGCGCGACATCGCATCGATATCGGCATCGATATCCTGTGCGGTTACCGTCACTCCCTGACGCAGACAGGCTTGCTCGATGATCTTGCGATTGACAAGTGTCTCCAACACAGCAGTGCCGTGGCGACTCAAGCACTCGGCGGTGAGTTGGGCCCGGCCAATCTCGGCACCGTTTACCATCGCCATCATCGTATCGATGGCTGGCTGGCCGGCGGCAGGATGCACGACGCCAGACATTGGCTTTGGTGCAGTCGTCGGTGGCGTGGCGTCTGCTTGAACGCCACCCGCAAATAAACGCCATACAAGACACGCCGCCACAACGCTCAAAATGGCCAGCATCTGTCGCAGTGAATCAGCGAGGCTGGGGGACTGTGGGGCTTTGTGTGTCGCTGCGGGCCCTATCTTCCAAGAGTACCGCGTGCGCACGAAATCAACGCTCTGGTTGAGCCAGTTCATCAAAAGCCCTCCTTGGCTGGGGAATCCATGTGGGAAAATAGAGAATGAGGCCACCGCAATCAAGGCGAGACCGCCTCTGAAATCTGGGGCTCAATTTGCTTCTGGTACTCAAGTTTGCTTCTCGTACTAAAACTCGTTTAATCTGGGGGGGAAATCTTCCGGGAGTTCGCTCGCCGGTTCCCCTTGCTCCGAACGGCCTTTTCTATGCCCCAACCATCTGCCTCTCAGCCCACACCTGCTTCTCAACCGACGGCCGATCAAACGCATCCTGAGTGCTTAACCATTTTGGGGCTCAAGCCACCGGTGACTGTAGAAGATGTCAAGCAAGCCTATCTCGTGAAGGCGATGGCCATGCATCCCGATCGAGGTGGTGATCCACAACAGTTTATCCGAGTCCAAAAGGCATTTGATGAGGCCAACGACTTTGTCAAGTTTAAAGCTGGCAAACTGGAGTGGCTGGCATCCAAGATCGACGCGTACTCGCAGCAGCAGGAGGTGGTCTCCGAGACCATCGAACGCGGCGGGGAGGTCGAAATGGAAGAGACTGACTGGCTGAGAAAGTCGTTTGGGGAAGACTTTGGCCATGTCGCTGACAAGCTTGTGACAGTGCGATTGCGGGGACCGGCCGCCGACGATCTCTACGCGATCCTGCTCGGATTTCGCGCCGCATCGCTCAAGGATCTTTCTGTGCTCGATCTGGCCGGCGGCACGCTCACCGACGAAGGGCTCCAGCAACTCAAAGATCTCAAAAATCTTAGGTCGCTCGATCTCCGCGGCACGGCGGTTGGCAAACTCGCTGGCGAGATCCCGAAATGGTTTGAACATCTAGTATTTCTGGGGCTGCCAAAAGGCGCTCTTGGGATGTTCTCTCGCTTGAGCATGCCCCGCCGCGTGAAGCTATCCCTAGGTGATACCGCAGAGGAGTCTTGAGATGGACATTGAGCCGGGAGCAACTGTGCAAATAACTCAGGCTCCGGAAGCGAACCAACTCGATCGGGTTGCCCTCGATGCCCGCACGCCCTTTGAGGAACGCACTGTAAGAGTGTCGGAATCTGGCACCGACGTTGCGTTTCGCTACCGTTTGCTTCGTCCAAAGACGCTTCCCAAAGGCCAGCGATATCCCCTCGTGCTTTTTCTACACGGTGCTGGAGAGCGGGGCAGCGACAATCTGAAGCAGCTCAAGTATCTGCCCACATGGATGGCCGAGCCACACTCGCAACACAAGCACCCCTGCTTTGTGCTTGCCCCGCAGTGCCGAATGGATGAACGCTGGGCGGATGTCTCGTGGAACGACAAGAAAAGCACGCCCCAACCACCACAGCCGACCACCGACCTCTCGGCCGCGCTGGCAGCCATGAACGATGTGATCGATCACGAAAACGTGGATCCCGATCGTATCTATCTGACCGGCCTCTCGATGGGTGGCTACGGCACGTGGGATTTGGCCTCACGTTTGCCGGATCGATTCGCTGCGATCATCCCAATCTGCGGCGGCGGCGACGAACGAACAGGTCTCAAGTTGGCCACACTACCGATCTGGTGCTTCCATGGCGATGCCGACACAGCCGTGCCTGTAGAGCGATCCCGCACCATGATCGAGGCGGTGAAAGCAGCCGGTGGTTCGCCACGATACTCCGAATTCTCTGGCATCGGGCACGATGCCTGGACGCCCGCCTACGGCGATCCTGCAGTCTTCGACTGGCTGTTCAACCAGCGCCGAAACCAGAGCAAGTGATCCACTCAGCAAACGTATCGCACAATTCAAACGTGCCCTACTCTGGAAAAAGCCTAGTCGAGAGATAGCGTTCACCCAGATCGGGCAGCACGACAACGATGAGCTTGCCGGCGTTTTCCTGACGGCGAGCCATCTGTAATGCACCCCAGGCGGCCGCACCACAACTGATCCCGCACATCAACCCCTCGCGTTTGGCCATCTGTCGGGCTGTTTCCATGGCATCTTCATCGTCCACCTTGACCACCTCATCAATGATGTCGAGGTTGAGTATGTCTGGAATAAAACCCGCGCCGATGCCTTGGAGCGTGTGCCTCCCTGGCTTGATCGGCTGGCCAGCAAGTTTCTGGGAGATAACTGGGCTGTTCAGCGGCTCAACGGCGACCACCTTCACGTCGGGCTTGCGGCTCTTCAACACTTCGCCGATGCCTGTAATGGTGCCGCCGGTGCCGACACCACACACGATCATATCAATCTGCCCCTCTGTGTCCTGCCAGATTTCCTCTGCCGTGGTGCGGCGGTGAACTTCTGGGTTCGCTGGGTTCTTAAACTGCTGCGGCATAAAGAACTGTTTGCTCGACTGACTGATCTCTTCGGCATGCCGCACGGCACCTGGCATGCCCTCGGCTGCCGGCGTGAGCACCAGTTCGGCCCCCAATGCCTTGAGCATCCTACGTCGCTCGAGACTCATGCTTTCGGGCATTGTGACACGCAGTTTGTACCCCCGCGCTGCACAGACATACGCCAGACCGATTCCTGTGTTGCCGCTGGTTGGCTCTATGATGATTGTGTCAGGACCAATGAGTCCATCGCGTTCAGCCGCTTCGATCATCGCACAGGCGATTCTGTCTTTCACGCTCCAAAGCGGATTCATGTTTTCAATTTTACCGACTACATGGGCCACGCAGCCCTCTGTCACCCGGCGGAGTCGCACCAACGGCGTGCGGCCGATGCACTGAGTAATGTCGTCGCGAATTCCGGCAGGCAATGGAGACGTGATCATGGGAGCACTCACTGGTTTGGGGCGTCGCGGCAGGATGCCGATGGTTCACAAATAGAGCCGCGCAAATTTAAGGGTTTGAAGCCGCTGGGGTCAACGCCGTCGAGCCCGAATGAATTGTGTTGCTGCACGCGGGGGTGTTGCAATGAAATATTGGTCGGCGTTTTGCTATGCTCGCATTTTGCTTGTATGCCCGTGCTAGCATGGACCAGCATGTGGACTGGTGAGCGAGCATAACGGTAAAATCTTGGGCTATGGCAACCGCTTCACGCGGATGTTTTTGTAGTGCACTTCGCTACCGGGATCGTGAGCCTGCAACGCAAATGTGCCCGCCGACAGCTTGCGAGTGCCCGTTACGCCGTCGGGTTCCACAAACTCAAACAACACCCTACCGTCCACGATCACAGCCATGGCCTTGCCTTTGACGACGAGCTCCTGCGTAAACCACGTGTCGTCTTTGGCGGGTGGCAAGAAGTTTTTGATAACGTTGTAAATGCTGCCCGTTCGCACCGGATCGGCTTGCGAATTGTTGACCTGCATCTCGTAGCCCTGCGTAGGCCAACCCTCCGACTGAAACTTCGTGTGAAAGAAAATACCCGAGTTGGAATTTGGCTTGGTCAGCACATCGGCCTTGAAGTGAAAATTTTGAAACTCAGCTGGCTTTGCGGCATCCGGGCCTACGTAGAAAAGATGGCTCCGCACCCCGCGGCAGACAATCTGGCCGTCGGCTACCTTCCAGCTGTCGGCATTCTCGTTGGCCTTCCACTGTGCCAGACTCTTACCATCAAATAAACTCTCGAAACCCGTCTCGTCTGCCCATGCAGTCGGCAGGCCCGCGATAGGCATCGCCACCACCGCCCAGACCGCCGCGATCCAGATCGCCACAGCACGAAAGGCAAAAGACCGAACAAACGAATCGAGTCGTACGTATGTCATGAACAAACTCCCATTTTCAAGGCTCTTATCCTCAACCACTGGAAAGGACGCTCCGATCCACACGCCGACCACGTCACCAAAACCGGACGTATCGCCACATTCATTGCCAACGGATTCGCCACAGCATAAGCCTGCTGCGAGGCAATCGCCAACTGCCGAAATGGAGGCCGCCCACCCGCTGCCGCCGGGCGTGGCTGAATGCTTGAACGAGGCGGGTTTAAACCATAGGCCCGTGCTTCTATCGATCGACACAGATGTCGCCCTCGACGGCCAGCCAGAGACAGAATGGCTTTGTATCACGCCAGACCACCTCTCCGTCGTCCATGAGGCCCATGTCGGCCGCGTGGTCCGAAGCGTGGCGTGGCCCGACGTCGAACAGATTCGCACGGTCGCTGGCCTCGGCGGTGGCTTGCTTCAGGTGAGAGCCAATGGCGACTGGATCGACCTCGTGCGGTATTCCAATGCGCTGGCGACTCGCTTTCACAAGGTATCGCGAACCCTCGAACAGGCCAAAGATGGCATCGTTCATGGTTGCCAGACGGAGGTCTTGCTTCGCGTGGATACCGACAACCAACTCGACCCGCCGCGGTGCCCATCGTGCCGCCTGCGGCTTACTGCCCGCGAGGAGTCTTGCCCTCGCTGCATGCAGAAGGGCCGAATTCTCAAGCGTGTCGGCGAACTGCTCTCACCCTACACGAGGGGCGCCGTACTGCTATGCCTGCTCACGCTTCTAGGAGTGGCAGCCGAACTGATTCCGCCAAAACTTCAGCAATACATGGTGGATCACATTCTGTCTGGGCAAGCCACCGCCTCCGTTTCAGGCGGCATCGACGCTCCCCTCCCCGACTTTAAAACGAGCTTGCTGGTGGTCGTATTGGCATTGGCCTTCTCGCGTGTGGTGCTTTCGGTGGTGGGCGTGCTCAAAGGGCGGTTAGCCACCTCCATCGGCACAGGACTGACCGGCACGCTCCGTGAAGAAATGGTGCACAAGCTACAAAATCTTTCCATCGCCTACTACGATCGCCACCAAGTCGGGTCGATGATCAGCCGCGTTGCGCACGATAGCGAGGTATTGCACGGCCTTATGCACCAACTCACCGGTGGATTTCTGTTGCAGATCGTGCAACTCATCGGCGTTGGGGCGATGCTTGTCTGGATCAATCCAAAGCTTGCCTTATTCACACTCATCCCAGTACCGCTGGTGATCCTCGGGTCGTGGATTTTCTGGCGGCACGTCTATCCCCGTCACTACCGACTCTGGGACGCCTCCAGCAAACAAATGGCGGCGATCTCCGGCATGCTCTCCGGCATCCGCGTGGTGAAGGCCTTTGCACAAGAACCGCGAGAGCAAGAACGCTTCAAGACGGCCAGCGATCATCTGGGCAACTGGAGGCTGTGGGTCGAACGCACCAATTCCACGTACTCCGCCACCATGCAGCTCGTGTTTGGCCTGGGTGGCTTGATCGTCTGGTATGTCGGTGGCCGCGATGTGATCGGCGGCCAGATGACGCTCGGCCAACTGATTGCGTTCCTTGCCTATTTGGCGATGTTCTATGCGCCGCTGGGAGCCCTTTCCAACTTCACGACATGGCTGACGAGTTTTCTGTCTGGCAGTCAACGAGTGCTGGAGCTCCTCGACACTCCGATCACCATCGCAGAGACTGCTTCGCCGGCCTTGTGGGCAGACCCACAAGGCATGATTCGCTTCGAAAACGTGACGTTTGGCTACGACCGCAATCAGCCGGTGCTCCGCGATGTATCGTTTGAAGTGCAGCCGGGCGAAATGATTGGCATCGTTGGCCGCAGCGGCTCGGGCAAAACCACGCTCGTCAATTTGCTCGGCCGATTCTACGACGTTCAGGAGGGCCGCATCACAGTGGATGGCAACGACATCCGCGATCTCTCGACCAAGCAACTCCGCCAGCGGTTGGGCATTGTGTTTCAGGATTCATTTCTATTTCGCGGCACGATTTGGAAAAACCTCTCCTACGGCCGGCCAGAAGCCACGGTCGAGCAGGGGCTCGCAGCCGCCAAAGCGGCGGGCGCTCACGACTTCCTCTGTCGCCAGCCTTTGGCCTACGAAACGCTGCTCGGGGAACACGGTGCTGGCCTCTCGGGCGGCGAAAAACAGCGGCTCTCGATCGCCCGTACGCTCCTCTATGATCCAAGAATCCTTGTGCTCGATGAGGCCACGAGCAATATCGACGCCGAGGCCGAGAAGAGCATTCAGGAGGCATTGGCTGTGCTGGTGCAAGGCCGCACAACCATTGCAATCGCCCATCGTCTTTCCACGCTGAGAAACGCCGATCGCATTCTCGCCTTCGATCGCGGCCGACTTGCCGAACAGGGCACTCACGCCGAGCTGCTGGCCGCCGACGGCATCTACGCGAGGCTTGTGCGAATCCAGACGCAGGTCTCAAAGCAGCCCACTGTCGACACACTGCTCGTCGCGGATCGGCCAGCGGCCGACCGCGACACGCCCAACCCCTCGGCGAGAGATAGAATTGAGCGAGATGCTTCGCCGTCAGCTGGACCGATCCGCTGGCTCGAGCCCTCGCGGCATCGCTTTACGATTGGCACGCTCGATCGGATCGAACTCTGGCAGGACGGCGTGCGATTGGGAGCCGGCATCTTTGTTGTGTGTACGTTTCCAGCATCGCAGCCTGACGCCTATCTTTCTGTGCGAGGCTGGAACGAATCGGGCGAGGAAACCGAGTTGGGCATGGTGCGGCTCCTCGCCGAGTGGCCTGCTGAAGATGCCCACGTGGTACGGATCGCGTTGGAGCGGCGGTCGCTGGTGCGATCCATTCGTCGCGTCGTCGACGTGCGACTCACTCACGGCTACCTCGACTTCGACGTGGAGACCGACGCTGGCCGGCACGCGTTCACCATGCGTTGGACAGCCAGCCAAGCGATCGATTTTGGTGCCGACGGCAAAATGCTGATCGATACTGAAGACAACCGCTACGTCGTCCGCCGCATGGCCGACTTGCC
>Ga0114978_10000940_pt1 | contig 24463 bp, 17 predicted proteins | sample S_140212_EF_Meta_FD_87027 | JGI IMG/M metagenome (GOLD analysis project Ga0114978, IMG submission 87027) | Freshwater microbial communities from Lake Simoncouche, Canada to study carbon cycling - S_140212_EF_MetaG | ecosystem: Environmental > Aquatic > Freshwater > Lake | place: Lake...
CTGCCCAAAAAGCCGAGCATAGGTGTGATGACTTACCACCAGGCTCCCGTCGGCCAGGAGGCCCATGCCGAGATCGTAAGTGCCGACGAGCTTAAGCGTCTGACCGTTCACGGTGCCGGTGCCGCCGAGCTCCCAGGGGCCGTAGCTCTGGCGCGAGCGGCCGTCGATCATCGCCGTGAGCGATTCCTTGAGTCGCCCGGTCTGCTGGCTGAGGACAGGATCGACGAAAACCGCGCCCTCCGTGGGAACGCCAAAGACGAAGCAGCTCTCACCGCTGCCGGTGATCCGGTTGCGCCAATCGCCGCCTTCGATCATGAGCCCGCTCGACTGGGTGATACCGGGGACGCTCGAAGCTTGAATCACGCGATACGGATCGATGGTTTCGCTCCGGGGCATTGTGAGATAGCCGCGGGCGAGGAGGATAAGATCGAAATCGAGAATTGAATACGCGAGGGACGCGTTCATCCGTGCGGCTCCGAGGAAGCCGGCCTGCATGAAGATCAGGAGAACGGCGAAGCAGATCCCCCCGACGGCGGTCACCGTGCGCTTCGGATTCTGTATCGTATTAAGCCAGGCGATCGGCGTGCGCATGGGGATTCGCGCGCAGCTCACAGTGCAATCTTAACGTCGACCTGGAGATAGACCAAGCGGTCGAGCGGCTCAACAGCCTCCATGCGGATCACGACTTCGACGACCCGGGCATAAACCTGGGCGCTCGGGTCCATGCTCTGCACGGTATTCCGATAGACGATACGGCTGACGTTCTCGATGACGCCGGCGAGCGGTTTGTCGAAGGCGATGGAGGTGACGGTCGCGCGCTGGCCATTCTTAATCTTGAGGATGTCGGATTCGTAGACCTCGGCGATGACCTGCATCGTGGAGGTATCGCCGAGTTTGAAGAGTTCCTGGCGTCCCGAGGGCTGGCCGGGCTTGGCCAGCACCTTCAGGACGCGGGCGCGGGCGGGAGACTGGACCTGGCTGACCGCCAAGGCGGCGCGAGCGAGCCGCAGCTCGGACTCGGCGGCCTGCACCGCCTTGCGGCCCTCGCGTTCAGCTTTGGCGAGATCCTGCTGGGCTTGGGATAGTTTCGATCGCGCGGCCCCACTGGCCATCGATCGGGCCTCAATCGTTTCGGGCGAAATAAATTCACTGTCGCGGGCATTCTCGATGCGTTTGAGGCGAGCAGCGGCAATCGTGGCCTCTTCCTCAGCTACGGCGATGACCTGCCGCGCGACTGCCACATCGCCGACGACCTGGGCCTGGGCGGCGGCGAGTTCGGAGAGCGCCTGTTTGACCCGGTCGCCATTGGCGGCAGCCGAACTGAGACGGGCCAGCGACGAACCCGATTCGACCCAATCGCCCTCTTTGACGAGTACGGCCTCGACCGTGTCGCCAGCCGGACCGGCGATATCGAACACGCCCGAGCCCGGCAGGACGCGGCCCATCGCCGAAACGGTGTCGGCGCGGACACCGCCTGAAACAACAGCGCAGACAGCGAGTGCGAACAGGAGGCGGAGATTATTTTTCATCAGCGGGAGGCGTGGAGAGATCGGAAAGCTGGAAGGACTTGTCGGGTTGTTCAGTGGTGAAAATCTCGCCGACGGAAAAACGGAGGCGGGCCACGGCGATGGCGTAGCCTGACTGGGCATCGATCTCGCTGAGACGCGCGGAGCTGAGGAGATTCTCGAGGTTGATCACGTCGAGCACGCTAGCTTCGCCGGTCTGGAGGCGGCGTTGCTCTTGGTCGACGGCCTGGCGGGCGATGGCGACAGTGGCGGCCGCGTTGCGCATCGTCGCGGCGCGGAGGCGCACCTCCTCGAGGGCAGTACAAACATCGGCGGAGATGTCGATTTGCGCCTGCGCCGTGAGGAGCTCGGCCTGACGTTGCGTGGCGCGGCGGCTGCGGACGACCCCGTGTTGATAGGTGTTGGCGGAGGGCCATTCGAGGGCGACGCCGACCTCGCCGTTGAGCCCGGTGAGCCTTTGCGTGAGCGGAGCGAAGAGACTGTCACCTTGGTGGAGCCCAGAATAGCCGCCGCGCACGCTGAGGTCGACGCGGGGGCGGAGATCGAGTTCGGCCTGCCGGGTGAGCACGCGCAGGGGAACTTCGCTCTGGCGGGTGGCGAGGTAATCAGCGCGTTTCCCGTAGGCGCGGTTGATCCAGCGTAGGCGCACTTCGGCGCTCGGTTTTTGGTCGGCTACAGCGATAGCGACCGGGAGCGCTTGGTCGGGCGTCGCGGCTTGCACCATGTCGGCGGGTTTTAGCCCCATGGCTCGGCTGAGTTGAAAGCCGGCGTCGAGGGCGCTGAGTTCCGATTGCTGGCTGCTGGTGGATTTTTGTCGGAGGTTGGCCTCGGATTGGAGCAGGAGATTGGGTGCGAATACGCGGGCGTCGACGAGCACACGGATGCCTTCGTGCAAACGTTGGGCGCGGCGTTCGTCATCCTGGCGCACGAGGAGCGCGGCGTGTGCGGCGCGCGCGGTCCAATAGCCCTGGGCGATGGCAAAGGCCTGAGTGGAGAGCGCGTGGCGGTAGAGGAGCCGGGCGACCTCGGCATCGCCGCGCGCGGCGGCCTCGGCGGCCCCCGTGCTTTCCGAGCCCAGGCCTCGGAGCAGGGGGACGATGATCTGCAGGTTCAGCTGGGAGGAGCCGAACGTCGGCGCGGCGGGCGATTCGCGACCGACGACGCCGACCTCTGCCGAGGGATGCACGATCACGCCATTGCGCAGCTTGCGGGAGGCGGAAACGGAATAGGCGGTAGTATCGCCGGTCGTGATGGCGTCGCGACCGAGTGGATCGACTAACGGGCTGCGTTCCTTAATGCGGGAAGCGCCAGCCGAAGTGCGCCAGTCGAATTCGCCGGCGGCCTGCTCGCGGACGCCCTCGCGGCGGTCGATCTCCGCCTCCTGAATGCGCAAAGCCGGACGTTGTGCGAGCGCTTGGCGGACCGCAGCATCTAACGTGAATTTAGCCACCGGGGTTTCGAGCGATTCAGCGGCGACCGCATGAGCGGCCAGCCAAAGAGTCACGACTAGCCGGCCACTGAAGTGAGCGATAATATTCAAAATCCGGAGGGTGTTGCCCTGCGGAAATATCCAAGTCAATCCCGATATCGGTTACAATCGTACTCCCGGCCGCGAGGTAAATAGCAATACCGTTGACGCGTCCAGAGGACGGAAGATGAACTGGCGAAACGTTGGCGATGCGCGTCCTCCTTACCACGCCCTATGACCTCGCGGTGCCCGGCGGTGTGAACCGCCATGCGCTCGATCTACTCGACGCGCTCACGCGGCGCGGGATCGAGGCGCGGCTGGTGGGACCGTCTTCGTCGTTCGAAATGTCGGCCGATGCACGCATCGTTCATCTCGGGCAGGTACGGGTCCAAACGATGAACGGAGCGCAGAGCCGGGTGACACTCGATGGGCGGATCGGCGGCGAGGTGCGCGCGCTGCTGCGGGAATTCCGCCCCGAGGTGATCCACTTGCAAGAGCCGTTCCTGCCGGTGCTGAACACGTTTTGCCTGTGGCACGCGGGACCGGCGGCTTGCGTGGGCACGTTTCACACTTACTCGGAGAAGAGTCGTGGCTACCTTTGGGCCTGGCCGTATTGCCGGTGGGTGAACGGGCGGCTGCGTGCTCGGATCGCGGTGTCGGTGCCGGCGAGGGAGTTCGCGGCCGAGTTTCACCCTGGCGACTACCAGATTGTGCCGAATGGGGTGCGGCTGCCCCCTCCGACCCGGCTCCGAGGGGCGCGCCCCCTGGGCCGGCCGGTGCGGCTCGTGTTTGTCGGCCGGAGTGACGAACCGAGGAAAGGGTTTGGTGTCTTGATTGAGGCATTACGGATACTGGAGTCCGCGACGCCCGGGGCGTTTGCGTTGCAAGTGGCAGGACCGGGCGCGGCGGCTTGGGCGGGCGCGGCGGACGGGCTGCCGGTGACGTTGGCCGGACAGTTGACGGATCATGAACTGTCGGCCGCCTATGCCGCGGCCGATGTGTGCGTGCTGCCTTCTGTCGGCGGGGAGAGTTTCGGGCTCGTGGCGCTGGAAGCGCTGGCCCATGGCGTGCCCGTGGTGGCGTCTCGGATACGGGGATACGCGGAGTGGCTCAAGGACGCGGACGCGGGGGCACTGTTTGCGCCTGGAGATGCGGAGGCGCTGGCTGCGGCGCTGCGGGCGGTGGCGGCTGATCCCGCGCGGCACGGGGAGCAGGCGCGCCGAGCCCCGGCTGTCGCGGCTCCCTTTGGCTGGGACGCGGTCGTCGAACGGGTCCTCGGCGTCTACGCTTCGGCGCGCTCGAAGGTGCTGGGCCGGGGGTAAAGATCCGCGAGCAGGGTGCGCACGGTGGCGACAACCGCGGGGTTGGGGTGGTCGCCCTGATCGTCGTTGAGGCAAAAAAATTTCGGGCGGGTGCGGCGCACGCGGGCGCAGTCTCGCTGGCTGCGGGCTAGGTCGCAGGTAATTTTGATGAACGCGGAATAGCGCAAGTAGCGCCAGAAGGGTTCGGCGACCGCGCGATCGCGGCATTGCGTGAGGAGGTGCCAGCGATAGAGCCGGTCAGGTCGGAGATCGTCGTGCTGGCGGAAGCGGTGGGTGCGCAACTCGGAAAATTTCGCGGCGTCCGCGGTCTGCATCGCCGACCACTCGGCGCGGTCGATGAGCAACGGCGCATGCTCGAGCAAACCGAAGGAAATGATCTGGGTTTCGTAAACACGGTGGCGGGCAGGTTTGCCGAACAGCGTGCCAAAGACTTTCATGCGCCCGTCCGGAGCAAAAAAATCCGCGGGCGTGATCGGCGAGCCAAGTAAGTAATCGTCGTTGAAATAGAGGAAGCGTGCGGAAATTTCCGGGATCAAATGCAGCAGGCTCTCGATGACATTGCTGTTGAACGTTGGGAGCGCCGCGGGATCAGCGCCTACTTCATCGTGGTGAACAACCCGCACCCGCGGATGATCGAGCGAGAGCCACGCCGGCACCTGTGGTCGGCGGGTGAAGAGGTAGACCCGGCCGATCCACGGCGCGTGCTGCTCGAGCGATCGCAGACTGTGCCGGAGGAGATCGTAAGGATCGCGGAAGCGCTCGGGGTTGAGATCGTGAGGCTGACGAGCATGGTGCTCGAGCTCGGCCCGGTATTCGGGGCGGCCGCCGTCCACCCAAGTGTAAACGGCATCAATCGGCGAGGAGGGCAGCATAATTAGCGAGATAATCAAAGGCGGCAGAAAACCACGCGGTGCTCCAGCGGATTCGAGCGCGGGGTCGCTCGCGACTTGCGGTGACGAGGCGGTTAAGCAGGGTTGCGCGCATGGCTTCGTCGAATCCGCCCCAAGGTCCCGGGCAAAAGCCGCTCTACCGGTGGAGGTGGGCGGTCGTGTCCGGAGTCGTGGTCGTGGGGGCGATGGTCGCTTGGGCGGGCCGGGATCTGCCAATGCAGGCAGGGATCGAGGCGGCGTTGGGCGCGATCCGCGCAGCGGGGCCCGGGTGGTATTTTTCGGCGATGGCGGTGCTGCCTTTGCCGTTGGCATGGTTCACGGTGCCGGCGGGTGGGGCTTTTGCGGCGCAGCTCACTCTGGGCGGAGTCATCGCGGCGGCGCTCGCGGCGGTCGCGGTGCAGCTCTCGTTGAGTTATGCGCTCGCGCGGTTTGGGCTGCGACCTGTAATCGAAAGGCTGTTACGGCTCCGGGGGCTCGGCGTGCCGCGGGTGACGCCGGCCAACGCATTGAACGTCGCGCTGCTGGTGCGGCTCACCCCCGGGCCCCCGATGTTTTTGGGCAGTTGTGTACTCGCCGTCGCGGAGATGTCGTTTGGACGGTATCTGGTCGTCTCATGGTTGGTCGCACTCCCGTGGGTGATCGGCGGCGTGGTGCTGGGGCGGGGCGCGCTGGCGGGGGATTTCAGGCTGCTCGTAGCGGGCGCAGGGTTATTCGCGGCAGCGGCGGTAGCGGTGCGATGGGCCCGGTGCCAGATCGCGGCGCGTACGAAACCATGAGCTGGGGCGCGATCTTCGTTATCCTGGCGCTGGCCGGATACTTCCTCGCGTGTCGCCTGACGGGCGAAAATCTGGTCGCGACCTGGTGGGACGAGTGGCGGCTGGCTCGCATGCCAATCGGAACGCTCGCGGCTTCGTGGGCGGCGAACCGGCGCGACTCGGGGCTGGTGGTGACGCTGACGACGATCCCGAGCCGCATCGATGCGCTGGGGCCAACCCTGAAGAGCCTCTTGCGGCAGACGGCCCGACCCAGCGAAATCCGGTTATGCGTACCGCAATGGAGCCAGCGCGAACAGTGCGCGTATGAGCTACCAGCGTGGCTGCGTGCGCTGCCGGGCGTGACGATCGTGCCGTGCGCGGACGAAGGACCGGCGACGAAATTCCTGCCGACGCTGCGCGCCGTCGCGCCTGATCAGGCGGTGCTGGTGGTGGATGACGACCGGATCTATCATCCGCGTTTGCTGGAAAAACTGGCCGCCGCGGCGGTCGCGCATCCGGATGAGGTCGTGAGTGCAGCGGGTTGGGACGCGCCGGCGGATCGGATCGACCGGCCGACAACACTATGGGCGCGGTTCAAGGCTGCGGCCTATGTGCCGGTGCGCGCTAACCAGGTGCGGCGGGCGCGGAGGGTCGATATCGTGCAGGGGTTGCATGGCTACGTGGTGCGGCCGCGGTTTTTCGAACTGGCGGAGCTCGGCGATTTTTCAAAGGCGCCGGCGGCGTTGCGCTTTGTGGACGATGTTTGGATCAGCGCACAGTGCCGGGTGCCGCGGGTGGTGCCTCCGCTGCGACTGGCATTTACGGACTACAAACCGTGGGAGCACCGGCGGCGTTACGATCGTACCAGTCTGGGCCTGAATTTTAATCGCGCGGCGGATCACGCGCAGCGGGGAAACTCGATCGCGTTGCGTTTCTTCAACGAGCGGTGGCGGCGGTGAAGGCCGGGCGCCATCGCCAAGGGAGCCAGCCGGCGCGGTCGCGGACGTCGCAGGCGAAGAGGTCGCTGTGTTGCGTGATATGATGCGGCGAGACGGCCGCGGTGAGAGTGGCCAGCGGATGGGTGCCGGTGAAGGCCGTTTCCTCGAACGACTCGGGCGTCAGTGTAGTGACAGACATGAGACGCACCCCTTCACCGTAGTAGCGCGCGCTCGCGTGCACGGGGCGGAGCAGCGCGCCGTCGGCGGTGCGGATGAAGGCGCCGGCGCAACGGCCAGAGGAAAACGGGTCGAAGAGGTGGCGCTGCTCCGCGTTAATCGGGTGCGGCACCAGCTGTCCGCTATCGAGGTCGTCGGTGTGAAAGATCGCGAGGGCACGGCCGGAGTGCGCGGGGTGCGGGCGCACCGAAGTGAAGAGCCACCAGCGATCGGCGTGGTGCAGCAGCACGGAGTCGGCGGCATCAAGGTCGGCGAGGAGGCGCCGGCGAAGTTTCCACCGCTGGGGAAACTCGGCGCAGGCGTAGAGGTCGACGGTGCGGCGGGCGGAGGACTCAGGCAGAAGACAGAGTTCGTCGCCGTGGCGGAAAACGAACGGAAAGGAGAGGTGGGGGCCGGGAAGATCGAGCGCTTGCACCGGGCCGGCCGGGCTAAGATCGCGGGCGAGGGGGAACGCGACGAGGCGGCCGGAGTTTTCGCCGTAGCGAAACTCTTCGACGAAAAGCCAGGGTCGGCCTTCCTGCGTCCAGAGAAACGGATCGGCATAGTAGCTGCCGCGGGGCGCGGGCACAGGGACCATTGCGTCAGGTTTGACCGTTGCGGTAGAGTGCCCGACAAAGACCCGGAAGTGCTCCTTCGGGAAGCGGTGCCAGCCATCGACCCGCGTCGCCTTGAACCGACGGACGCGGATCACGAGGCGGTCGACACTCTTGTAGAAAAAATAATACAGGCGCGCGAGCGGGTCGGCCCAGCGCGGGAGTGTATTCCGAACCTTGTTACGCGTGGTGAGCCAGCGCACGGGGTTGGCGCAACTGATGTCGATTGCCCCAGGGTTGAGGGTGAGTTCGCCGGTGCGGACAGCGCAGTAAATTAAAATCGAAAGCAATGACTGCTCCGGCATATGCCGAGCGGATAGGGGACGCCAATAGCGGGCGTCGAGGGCGAGGGCGCGCCACGCCTCGAGGAGCCGGCGCGCGGTGGGCTGCGTGATATCGAAACCGATTACCCCGGCGGCGCGTTCCGGTAGGTCGAGAATGTCGAGCGGCGCGCCGGCGGCAGCCCAGATCGCGGGATCGCAGCGGTCCTGAAGAGCGGATTGTCCGGCCAGCGTGTAGACCCCGTGCTCGCGGATTGCAGCGACGACGGGTTCAAGAGAAGTTTGGCAGAGCGTGGCGCTGTCGAGCCAGAGAATGACGTGGCCGAACTCCGCTGCGGCAGCGTGGACGGCGAGCGGTTTCCACGCGTAGGTGCAACGGTCGGGCGGGACATGCGGCGGAAGCGCGGCGAAATCGAGCTGGCGCCACAGGCTCCACGGAAAACGTCGGGCGAGCGCGGCCCGCCGCGCAGAATCGAGACCGAGGTCGTAGGTGATCCACCGATACGATTGGTGGAGCGCCTGGCGCTCGGCGCTGCGGAGCATCTGCCAGAGGCAGCGCGCGTAAGCGGTGTTCGCGCCGGTAACGATGGTGAGCTCGGGGGCGGACGTCATCGGGCGGTGAGCAACGGCAGCCACGCTTCGGCGCGGTTGGCCCAGGTGTGCGCATGGGCGGCCTGCCAGCGCGCCGTGCGCCGGCCGTCATCGAAATTCTTCGCGCGCAGGACGGCCAGCGCCGCCGCGAGCCCGGCGGGAGATTCACACAGGGTGACGAGCGGGCTGAACGCGGAGACTTGGGCGCAGCCGGGAGTGGCGAGGAGCGGAGCGGCAAAAGGCAGGTGGACGAAGAGGCGCACCGCGCTGCCGTGGGGATTGGTGCTGCGGTCGCTGTAGGGCAGCACGGCGACGTCGAGCGCGGCGGCGAAATCGCGGAACGTGTCGAACGGCCGCGCGCCGAGGAGCGTGCAGCGCGGGTGGCGGCGAAGCTGTTCGATGCGCGGGCGGTCTTCCGCCGTCACTTCGGCCCACTCGATGTCGCCTACGAAGAGCCAGTGGAGCCACGGCTCGCGCTCGATCACGTCGAGTAACCAGTCGAGACGGAGCCGGCTGGAAACGCGGCCCAACACACCCGCGAGCGGGCGCGGGAGGTGCAGATTTTCCGGAAGCGCGAGCGATTGCGTCGGCGATGAGGCCGGCAACCACGCAGCCGGGATGGCGTTGGGCAGCACGGTGATTTTTCCGGAGGCGGCCGGTTCGCGCGCGACCAGCGCGGCGGCAAGTTTCTGCGACACGCACACGACGTGATCCGTTCGTGCGAGCAGCGCGCGTTCTGGAGCGGTCCAGTCGCGGCCGTAAGTCGCGTAGTCGTCGATCGCATAGTACACGCGGCGCGCGTCCGGGAACATGTCGAGCAATGGAGCCTGGTCGGGTCGGGTAAAAACGACGGCCCGCGGAGTCGGCCAACGCCGGCGGAACCAGCGAGCGTGGACGGGCCGCCAGGCGGGGCCCCAGGGTGCGAGCGGAAAACTAAGGGGTGGGTGCGCATCTCTAGGCACGCGGCCGACGAGTAAGCGGCGGAGGTCGGCGCCATTGACACCATCGATCCCGTGGACGGGCAGGTGTCGGGCCACGGCCACGCGCCAGGGGCCGAGCACGGGGTGACCGCGCGGGGTGAACGCGAGCACGGGAGGTGGGCCAGAGAGAGGGTTCGACATCGAGAGAGGCCGCCGTCGAAGCACGCACGGGGCGGGGCGATAAGTCCGCAGAGCTCGAGAGCGTGCAATGTAATTTCCACGGCCGGAGACTGGACTTTCGGGTGGGGCTTTCTCATCAGGGTAAACGATGTCTGACATTGCCTCGCCCTGTTTCTCGCTTGCCTACACCTCGGCCCGGCCCGCGTGCATCGCCGGGGTTCTGGAGTGCTGGTTCGGCCGGGCGCACCGTCAAGAGCGGGTGGAAGCGGTGGTGTGCGTGGATGCGGTGGATGCCGGAGCGGGATCCGCCGCTGTCGAGAGCAGCGCTTGGCGTGATCAGACGCGATTGGTCGTCAATCGGGGGCCGCGCACCTGCGTAGCCGGATGGAACGAGGCGGCGCGCCACACGACCGGTGAGGTGATCGTCGCCGTTGCCGACGACTTCGATCCACCCGAGGGATGGGACGAAGGGCTGGCCGCCACTGGCCCGGCCGGTTGGTGGACAGAGGACCGCGTGGTGGCGGTGCGGGACAAAAACGTGGACGACATTTTTACGCTGGCGATTCTGACGCGGCGGCGGTGGGAGCGTTTCGGATACGTTTTCCATCCGGCTTACGCTTCGCTTTTTTGCGACACGGAATTCACGGCGGTGGCGTGCGGCGAAGGTGCGGTGATCGACGGGCGGGCGCTTGTATTCGAACACCGGCATCACGACATCGGCAAGCGGGCCAAGGATGCGGTGGACCGCGTACACTCGGCGCGGACGCGCTGGGATCAGGGCAAGGTGTTGTTTCTGGCTCGTCAGCGCGCGGGTTTTCCGCGGGAGCCTGAGGACGGAATGCCCGTGCCAGCGACCGGCGATGCGCGAGGGGCGCTCCGTTTCGCGGTGGTGGTGCAGGCGACCAAGGATGATTTTTGTCTGCAGGAGACCCTCTGCGCCCTGCTCGCCCGGCAGCGACCGGGCCACGAGTTGATTGCGGCCGTATTTTTCTTCTGTCCGGATGAATACTGGTCCGGCCGGCCGACGCCGCCGGCGGAGAGAGCGGAGGTGCAGGGTGTGGCCGGAGCGTTGCGCGATCAGTGGCCGGGGGTGGAATTTATTTTTTCTTCGCAACAGATTGCGCCGTTTCGGGTGGCCGCGAACAGCCGGATCGAGGTGGAAACGCGGGCTCGCAATGCGGCGTTGCGAATCATCCGAGCGGCGGGCCACGAACACATCATCGTGGTCGACGGGGATGAACTGTGGCGGCCTGGGTTACTGGCGGCGACTGGCGATCTGGTGCGGGCCCGGCAACCGGCGGCGATTGTTTCCCGCATGGTACCGGTGGTCGGGCTGCCTGGCTATCCGATCGATCGCGCGACGGACCGCGCCACCATCTACGTCGGACCGGGCGCCAGTTTCGTACTCTGCCGTTCGGTATGCGGTCCGACCCTACGGCTGGAGGGGCGGGGTATATTCCATTTCACCGCGACGCGACGTACGATGGAGGAGATTGTGCAAAAGCACCGTGAAAGCGGGCACTACGACGATCCGGACTACGATTTCGAGGGGTGGATCAAAAACGTCTTGCCGAAGATCCGTCCCGGCTGGCGGGGAGCGCACATGTATACGCCGAACCAAATCTGGCCACGCGTGCGGGCGTGGGAACCGGCGGAGTGGGCCGAGGTGCCAGCCTGCCTGCATCCTTTTCTGGGTCCGGAGATCGAGGGGCGCTGGAGACGCTGGCTGAGGCGGCTGGGTCTCGGTCGCTAGCCTGCCGCCGGTTCAATCTGTCCAGCGTCGAGCCGGATCACCCGGTCAGCACACGGGAAATAACGATCGTCGTGAGAGATGACGACGATGGTCTTGCCTTGCGCGCGGAGCCCCGGGAGGAAGCGTTCGTAGAAGAACTGGCGGAATTCCGGATCCTGATCGGCGGCCCATTCGTCGAGCAGAAGCACGGGGCGATCCTCGAGCAACGCGTCGAAGAGGCTGAGGCGGCGGCGTTGGCCCTGGGAAAGATCGGTGGTGCTGAATTCGGTGCCGCGCAGGCTGACCTTGGCGGCGAGACGGAGCTCGTCGAGGAGCGCGCCGCCCCGGGCCGCAAGCGCGCCGGGCGAGGCGCCCAGAACGTGGGAAAATAGGGGATCCTCGGCGAAGACGGCGGCGAACAGCTCACGCAGAGCCGCGCGTTCGTCATCGGTGTCGACCACAGCGCCGTTGAGGAGCACCGTGCCGGCGGCGGGCGCGTAGAGGCCGCAGAGCAGTTTCGCGAGGGTGGTCTTGCCCGCACCGTTGCCCCCGACCACGAAGACCATTTCCCCCGCACGCAACCGCAACGAAAAAGGCCCCACGGCGAAGCCCGCCTGATCGTGATCTTTTTCATAGTGAAACGTGACACCATCGAAGACCAGTTCGCGAAACTCCGGCGACGCTGCGAGGGCCGGCGCCTCGGCGGGAGTCTCGACGAAAACTTCGAGGCCGACTTCCCGCATGCGTTCGATTGAGAGGCTGGCGTGTTGGGTGCGGGGGAAGACGTCGAGGAGCGACTTGAGCGGGGCGCGTACGAAAACGGCGGCGAGGAGCAGTCCTGTGAGGGTGGCAGGAGAAAGGGTGAGAAAGCGTGGCAGGACAAAGAGCAGGCAGGCAACGTTACCTAGGACCATCGCCTCGGCGAGGCGCTCGGCTAGGAGGTTGATCAGACGATGGCGGCGGTTGAGCACGCGCACCTCCGCACCCGTGGGGCGAAAGTGATGGGCGATGAAATCGAGCCGTTTGGCTCGGCTGAGCAGAAGCACGCGCGAGGCGAGCAGCGAAAAATGCATCTGCCCCACGTGCCGATCCCAGACTGCGCTGGCTGCCCGGCCGATGCGTTGGGCGGTGCGTTGCGGGACGACGTAACAGGCAGCGGCCAGACCGAGGAAAGCGACGTTGAATCCAAAGACCGCGGGCGAAAGCCATGCCATGTACCCGAAGCAGCCGGCGACAATGGCGAGGTTGACGACAGCGTTGGGGAGCCAGCACACGTAATCGGCGACGGTTTTGACGTGGCCGCCGAGGATGCCGAAGAGGCGCGGCACGCCGAAGCTCTCGAGTCGGCGGAGAGGAGTGGCGACGAGCTGACGCAAGATATTTTGGCGGAGTTCCCGCTGCAGGCGCTCGGCGGTGTCGTTGAGTGCGTGTTCAGAGAGGGCGGTGCCAACGAAGTAGGCCACGATTAAAGCGGCGAACTGGATGACCGCCGCGCCGAGCTCTGCGGCCGGCAACGTGAGGGCGCGGTGCACGAGTCGCATGAGCGCGGCGAGGGCCGCGCCGCCGATAAGGCCGCTCAAGGTGGACAGGAGCAGTCGCCAGCCACCGTAGCGCACAAGAATTTTCCACACTTGCATGATGACGAGAGCGTGGCGGGAGCGCCGAGCCCGATGCGAGCGGATTGTGCGATGCCTCCAGACTCAATGTCGGAACGCCGCGGGTTCCCCTTCCCATTAAGCGCGTAAAGTCAGGAGTCGGCGGAGCGCGGCAAATCGATTCTCCCAGCGGAGTCGCTTGGCCGAGCCCACGCCCTCAACGGTGAAAATCACCCCGGGCGGTGGGGTTTGTTCGCTCTTCGGCGGATAGTAAACGGTGCCGTAGGGCACGGGTGTCACGCCGTATTTCCGCACGAGCCAGGAAAGCGCCGATTGGTCGTGCCGGTGTGCGCGGAACGCCGGACGGGTGCTGCCACCAGCACCTAGGAACGTCACGCCGTCCTCAGCGAGCGCGCTCCACTCCTCAAGAATCTTTCGGCCGAGCGGGTGTTCGACGCACACCGCGACCACGCAGCCCATGATCTGCATGAACTGCGCAGCCTCATCCGTAGGGCAGCCCATCGCCGCGAGGGCGTCGTCGCTGGTCCATACATTTTGCGCGCAGCCGGGGTTGTCGAAGACGGCGATCCCCCGTTCACGCGCGATCTGGAAAACCGGACCGGGATCGCGCCGGATGACAACCGAGACATCGCACCAGAGCACGGTCGTGCAGCCGCGGGCCGCGAGCGCGCGGATCAAAAACGGTTTGAAACCGTACGGCACTGCCCGGTGGGACGGACACGCGAGGAAATCGTCCGCGTGGGCGAGATTTTCCCGACCGTCGATGCGGCGCCCGAGCCTAGGTGCGACGGCGAAGAGGGGCAGCGTGGAGGCGTGCCGCCGCAGCGTACGGGAAAGCCGCGGAATTCCTGCGGTGTAGCAATCACGTCCGTCCTCCGCGTAGGTGACCACGGCATTCATGGTGAGCACCCCAGACAATTTTCTCTCCAAGGGAGGCACGCGACGTTGCGGCCGCCAAATCCACCGGAGCACGGGAATGTTTTCCAGTCTTTCATTCTGAAGTAAGCGTGGGGGCCTGGCGGAGGTCGATGCGAGCGGATTATGATGCGCGGTACGGCAGGCTCCGGCGCTTTGTAGTCGAAACCGAAGGTAATGGGCAGTGGGATGCGGCGCATGACAACCCGAAGGAAGATTGACGGTACGTGGGCGACGGCGATGGCCGCACTCGGCTCGATCTGGGAGCGAGGGCCGAAGCGACAGCCGGCAGGGCGCGCGGCCAGCGGATGATTGCCGCGGGCGAAGATCACGGCGGTGACGTCCGCGCCGCAGGACCGGGCAACCCGCCGGCCCGGGCCTGGCGCTGGCTACCGGTCGCGGTGACGCTGCTCCTATGGACGGCGCTCGCGATCAACGCATCCGACCGCAACCTATCGGAGTACGTGAAGGTTTGGTTCGACTGGATCATGTGGCCGCCGTTCAACGATCTCCAGGTGCTGTGGAACGGGATCGCCGCCCACGCCGGTGGCGTGGATCCGTTGCTCTCGAACGAAATGCCCTACAACTACCCGAGAATTTGGCTAATGACGGCCAGGGTGGAATTGCACCAGGTGCCGCTGGTGCCGGCGGCCCTGGGCCTGGAGGCGGCGTTCTTAATATTTTCTCTCTGGATACTTCGGGCGCGCACCCGCCGGGAAGCGATCATCGTAGCCCTGCTGCTAGTCTCGCCCGCGGTCCTGCTCGTGTTGGAGCGGGGCAACACCGAACTCGTCGTTTTCATGTTGGTCTTCGGCAGCCTCGCGTGGGCGCCGCGGCCGGACGCTCCCGTCCGCGGAACCGTCGCGGCGGTGGCTATGCTGGTGGCTGGGATGCTCAAGCTCTACCCGGCGATTACCCTCGCGGGTGGTGCGGTGTTTTCGCGGGGCGCACGCCGCGGTCTGTTCGTGGCCGCGTTGGCGGGCTTCGCGCTTTATGGGGTCACGCACGTGCCGGAGTTGCGCCTCGTCTCGCAAAAAAGCCTGCGCGATTATCACGCGTCCTACGGCAGCAATGTCCTCGCCACCGGATTCAGGAATCATTTTTTCGAGGAGACATGGTCACCCGATTCGCTCCGGCGCTTCGATCGCGTGGCACCGGCGGTGGGGTTGGGATTCTATCTGGCGCTGCTGTTCGTAGCCTCCCGGCGCGGTTGGCGGAAGCACGCGGCCTTCGCGGCGGTCGAATGCGACGACCGCACGCTGGCGTGGTTTTGGTCGGGAGCGCTGATCTACTGTGGCAGCTTTGCGCTGGGAAACAGTTTCGTCTATCGGTTGATTTTTCTGCTGCCGTGCCTGCCGTTCATTCGGGCGGCGGAAAACACCCCCTCCACCCGCCGTTGGGCGATCGCGACGTTTGCCGCCGTGTTTATCACCATGATGAAACCGCTGTCGCCGGCCTACGGTTGGTTTTTGTTGTTCCACCCGCCGCAATGGTTACTCGCAGCTCTGCTCGCCGGTGGAGTGACTGCGCTCGGCCGGCCCGCGATTTTATCCGCCACCGACTCCGCTGGAAAAAAATAATGCCGACGCTGAATGGCATCGTCGGCCCTTCGCGCGCACGACCTGGCGATCAGTTCCCGTCTCTCAACTACCCGGCGGAGAGGACTTCGGTGGGCGCGGATCAAGCGTCGGATTTTCGGTTTTGTAGTCGAAACGGGCGCAGGTTGCGGTGGAATGCCGGGAATGACCATGAGACGGCGGATCGCACGTGCGCGGGAGCTAGTGGCTCCGGTAAAAGAATTTTTCTGGGGAATGGCGCGCGGCCCAGGGATGATCGCGAGGACCAAAGAGGATGGTTGTAATCCTCGGCCGGCTGGTCAGGAGCGGCCGAGCGCCGAGTTGGCACCGGTCTGGCGTTGGCTGCCGGCCGGGGTGGCGCTGCTGGCGTGGGTGGCGCTGGCGATCAAGGCCACCGACCGCGAATTATCGGAACGAGCGAAAGATTGGTTCGATTGGATGACGTGGCCTCCGTTCAGCGATCTCCAGGTGATGTGGGCCGGAATCGCGGCGCACGCCCAGGGGACCGACCCCCTCCTCGCAAATGAGCTGTCTTACAACTACCCGCGGCTGTGGCTGGTGACCAGCGGTGGGGGATTGCACGGGGTGCCGCTGGTGCCGGCCGCCCTGGGTCTCGTGGCGGCTTTTTTAATTTTTGCGATCTGGATGCTTCGAGTGCGCAGTCGGAGGGAAGCCACCTTGGTCTCGTTGCTGCTGGTCTCTCCCGCGGTGACTCTTGCGCTGGAGCGGGCCAACACCGACCTGGCGATTTTCTTGCTCGTCGGCGGGAGCATCGCCTATGCGCCAAAGGCAAATCAATTTGGCCGTGGGTTGGTCACGGTCGCGGCGCTTCTGTTGGCCGGAATGCTTAAGCTCTATCCCGCGATCGCGCTCGCGGGTGGCGTGGTTTTTTCTTTGGGCCGGCGCCGGGTTCTGTTTGGCGCAGCCGTGCTGGCGTTCGCCCTGTATGCGGCCTCCCACCTCACCGAGCTGGGCCTCATCGCGCAAAAAACTCAGCGCGACTACCATGCGTCCTACGGGACCAACGTGCTGGGCACCGGATTCAGGAATCATTTTTTCGAGGATACGTGGCCGGCCGAGTCGCTCCGGCGCTTCGACCGCTTGGCGCCGGCGATGAGTCTGGGTTTCTATCTGGCGCTGCTGATCGTCGCCGCCCGGCGCGGTTGGAGGGCCCACGCGGACTTTGCACCGGTCGCGGGTGACGATTGCACGCGAGCATGGTTTTGGGCCGGTGCGCTGATTTACTGTGGCAGCTTTGCCCTAGGAAATTGCTTCGTCTACCGGCTGATTTTTCTGCTGCCGTGCGTGCCGTTTATTCGGGCGGCGGCAAACATCCCCTCTGCCCGCCGATGGGCGATCGCGACGTTTGCGGCCCTTTTTGTCACCATGATGAAACCGCTGTCCCCGGCTTTCGGCTGGTTCTTGTTGTTCCACCCGCCGCAATGGTTACTCGCAGCTCTGCTCGCCGGTGGAGTGACTGCGCTCGGCCGGTGCGCGATTTCATCCGAATCCGGCGGTGAACGGCAAAGCGGATACTAACGCGAAGCGCGCAAGTCCCCGCAGCTCGACCCGCGGCGGGTGACGGGGGCCGCGATCACGGTTTGGCAACGACCGCCCGGTCTCGATTGGCCTTTGCCCGAAAGCGTCATGCGCGACTCATGGCTCCGCTCATTCGCGCCCGCGCGGACCAGCGGCAAGGGCATTTTCCTCGTTCGCCGCACCGAAATGCCAGCACGCGACTGAAAGCGCGGTCGTGTTCAGTCGCGCCAACGCCGCAGTGCGATCACCACGTTGCTGCCGCCAAAACCGCTGCTGTTGCTTAGCACGACGTCCGGCGCGCGGTCGAGCGTTACACGAGGGAGAGTGAGGCCGGCGCAGACGGGATCGGGCTCGGTAAGGTGGGCCTGACCGGGGATGAAACCGTCGTGGAGCGCGAGAGCGCAAAAGCCCGCCTCCATCGCCGCCGCCATCGAAAGCGCGTGTCCGGTGAGGGCCTTGGTGCTGCTGATTGCGGGGCGGGCACCGGCGGCGGTGAACACCGTATGCAAGGCGTGGGCCTCGGCGAGATCTCCCGTTGGCGTCGACGTCGCGTGGGCATTCACGTAATCGACGTCACCGGGGTTGAGCCGAGCGGCTTTGAGCGCACGGCGCATGGCGCTGACCAAGCCGCGGCCTTCGGGTTCGGCGATCGCCAAGCTGTAACCGTCGGACGCCTGACCCCAGCCGATCATCTCCGCGTACACCGGCGCGCCGCGCGCAAGGGCCGAGTCCGCGTCCTCCAGGACGAGCGCGGTCGCACCGCCGGTGCCGACGAAGCCGTCGCGGCCGGTGTCGAAAGGCCGCGATGCGGTCGCGGGATTGGGGTTGCGCGAGAGCACGCGCATCCCATGAAAAGAATAGGTCGATTCTGTGGTGAGTTCCTCGGCCCCTACGACGAGGATGCGACGGTGCCGGCCAAGCGCGATCTCGTCATGCGCGTAGCCGAGGGCGTGCGCGGTGGAGGCGCAGGCCGAGACGAAGCCGCAGACGCCGCCCCTGATCCCGTAGTGCGCGGCGAGATTGAAATTGAGCGTGCCCGCGATTGTGCTCACCACACCGAGCGGCGCCGTACGCCGGCCTTGTGATTCGTGGAGCTGGTTGAGGAAGGTGCGTTGGAGAAACGGTGAACCGGCGGAAGCGGTAAAGAGACCGGTGTCCTCGTCGCCCAAGTCGGCGGGCGTGAGCCGCGCCATGGCGATCGCCTGTTCGACGGCGCACATCGCATGCAGCCCGTGAGGTGGCAGGCTGCGGAGGGTGTTTCGTGTAAACGTGTAGCGCTCCGGCCAGCGCCACTCCGAAAAATATGCGGAGCGCGTGTCGAACTCTTTAATCGTGCCGGCAACCTTCACTGGCACCTCGCTGCCGGGGAAAAATTCGAATGGTTCGATCCCGTGGCGCAGTTCGCGCAAATGACGGGTCACCGTGCCCCGATCATTGCCGATGCTGGTGATGAAACCAAGGCCGCTGATGACCACGCGCGGGGCGCCAGCGGTGTGGTTCATGCAGCCGATTTCACGTGCCGGCGCAACAGCGCTCTCAAATCGTCGAGCGTGACGACCCTGACCAACTCCTCCTGCGGGAGTTGCGTGGCAAACACGTCCTCAAAAATAAAGGCCATCTCGACCATGGTAATTGAGTCCAACCCCAGATCGGCGACCAAGTTCGTCGTACCCGAGAGTTCGGCCATCGGTTGTTGGGGTTTCTCGTTCAAGTGGTGAGCGATGACTCCGAGCACGGCGCGTTCAAAGGCGGCTTCGTCTCTGCTGGCCTGGTATTCGGCGCACGCATCGATGGTTTGTTCGGGAAATCCCCGCAGAATTTTGCGCAGTGTTTCGGTGGGTTCGGCCATGGAGGAATTAAAAAATTTATTGCGGGTTGGCTGACCGTTGCAAGTCCGCTGGTTTCCGACGCGGTTTGCATGAACGGTGCAGGCAGCGCTTCAATCGATGCCGGTAGCGTCCAAACACTCGAACGGATGCGGGTTTTTGCCCGTGGCGGATCAGGCACGATCAGGTGTCGATGAGTATTCCGATAATGCCATATTTTTGATGGTGATTTTCGCTGGCTGGGTGAATCGCCCGAAGGTTGGCGGGCGAACGGGGGAAATCCAACGACGCAGGATCTCGGTAGAATGAGCACCGACTTACAGCCTGCGGCGTCTGCTCGCGGAGAAAAGTGTGATGACTCCGGGCTCGGTCGTTACGGCTAAGGCGGACAACGTGGCCGCCGCGAGGGTCGGTTTGCTCGGACTGTCCAGTGGGCGATGTTTCGGGGAATCCTCCTGACTCGTCATACGTCTCACCTCCCTTCCATGGATAATCACATTCCCCTCTTGCGCCGCCGCAGTTTCATCGGCCTCGGGCTCGGTGGCCTCGCGCACGTGGCGGGCTTTGGGAGTTTGCCATCCGCGCGGGCGGCGAACAGCTCCGGTCGGAAAGGGCAGGCGAAGCAGGTCTTGGTGATTTTCGAGCAAGGCGGCGTGTCCCACATGGACACCTTCGATCCGAAGCCGGACGCGACGACGGAGCACCGCAGTCCGTTCAAGACGATTTCGACCGTGGTGCCAGGGATGCAGTTTACCGAGCTGCTGAGTCGCACGGCGAACGTGGCGGACAAGCTGAGCGTCGTCCGCTGTATGACGCAGCCGACGCCGGGGATCGGCGACTCGCACCCGAAGGGTTCCCAATACATTTTTTCGGGCGAGGCGCCGGGTGGAGCGGTGGACATGCCTGACATAAGCTCCGTCGTCGCCTCCATCATGGGAACGCGTTCCGAGTTTCTGCCGAGCAACATCCTCGTGCCTGGGACCAGCGAGCAGGCGAAGGAGTCCCGCGTCGGGTTTATGCCGCCGGGCTATGCGGTGTTCAAAACGGGCGGCAATCTCGCCGACCCGAAGTGGCGTGTGCCCAATCTCGGGCTCATGGCGGATATCGCGCCGGAGCGTTTCCAGCGGCGGCGCGATTTATTGAGCAACCTCGACGTCGGTTTCGCGCACGGTGGCAGCGTGAAGGATGTGGAGGCGATGCACGCGCTGCTCCAGCAAGCGGAAAACATGCTGACGAATCCGAAGACCCGCGAGGCCTTCGACCTGGAGGGCGAGTCGGAGCGGATGCGCGCCAGCTATGGTAAAGGCCACCGCGGCCAGTGCTACCTTCTAGGGCGAAAACTCATCGAGGCTGGCGTGCGCTTCGTGACCGTGGACGTGCGCGAGCCGCGGCAATCGTGGGTCGATGGCGTCGAAAGATCCTACGATGGCGGCACCAACATGAACTGGGATCACCACGACGCGATCTACTCGACCAGCCACACTAATATCCCTGGCGGCGGCGCGGGTGCCGGGCGCTGGGGCATCGGCACCTGGCCGATGATGGGCTCGACCGACCAAGCCTTGGCGGCGCTGATCGAGGACATGGACCAACGCGGACTGCTCAAGGAAACGCTGGTGTGTTTCGTCACCGAGTTTGGCCGGACGCCGAAGATCAATGACCGGCGGGGGCGCGATCACTGGACGCACGCGTTTAGTTTCGCCTTCGCGGGGGCAGGCGTGCCGGGAGGCCAACTCGTCGGTTCGACGGATCGCGACGGCGGCTACATCACGAGTTCGATGGGGTACACGATCGAGGATTACGCGGCGACGATCTACGAAAAGCTCGGCATCGACCGCAGCAAGCCGCTGCACACCGCGAGCAACCGGCCGATCATTCTCGCGGCCAAGGGCCGACCGATTCCTGAATTATTCAGTTGAGGGATAACTTTTTCGAATGCGTTCGCCCATCCGTCGTCGATTGAGTCTCGCGTCTCTGGCTAGCGCGATTGCTGGGAGTAGCGCCGAGCTTCCGCCCGCGTTCCTCGATGCGAAACCACGGACCTGCTATCCTGGGACGCGCGCACTCGTTGAGTTCGGCCGGCAGTCTCTGGCACGAATCGCGATCATTCTGGTATGGCTGTTGGGTGCGGCGAGCGTCGGCTTCGTCGCAGCGGCGGAGTCGCCGCAGGACCTGCGGGCGGGCGATCGGCTCGAGGTTGAGCCAGCGGCGTTGAACCTCGCGAGCCGGCGAGCTTCGCGGCAGCTGGTCGTCACGGCCACCATTGACGGGCAGGCTCGCGACGTGTCGCACTTGGCGCAGATTCTCAGCAGCGACGAGCGCGTGGTCAGAATCGATGGTACCAGTGCGACCGCATTCGCCGCGGGTGATGGCGAGGCGTCGCTCACCATCGCCTTCGCGGGCCAGAAACTTTCGGTGCCGGTGAACGTGGCCCATTTCGCCGCACCCGATCCGGTACTGTTCACGTTCGAGACGATGGCCGTGCTCACGAAGCAAGGCTGCGCCACGGGATCGTGCCACGGCTCACCGCAGGGGAAGGCCGGATTCGCTCTCTCGCTCTTCGGCTACGATCCCGCCATCGATCGGCGCTCGCTCACGCGGGATGGATTCAGCCGCCGGCTCGACATGGTGCAACCCGAGGAAAGTTTGCTGTTACGGAAGCCACTGCTCGAACTCGCGCACGTGGGCGGCAAGCGCCTGCGTCAAGGCGAGACGCCTTATGAAACGCTGCTGCTGTGGATTTCTGAAGGTGCCAACGTCGATCTCCCTGCGGTCGAGTGCGAGCGCATCGTGGTCACGCCCAGCACCGACCGCGTGTTGAAGGCTCCGTACCTCACGCAGCAGCTCAGCGTGCTCGCCCATTACTCTGATGGCCAGGTGCGCGACGTCACGCGGATCGCCACCTACGAAACTTCCAGCGCGGATCTCGCTACCGTCGATGCGCATGGCCGCGTCACCGGCCGCCGCCGGGGGCAGGCTGCGATCAGCGTGCGTTATCTGGCGCATCTTCAATCGGTGTATTTCACGGTCATCGAGGATCAGGCGGACTTCGTGTGGCAAGCGCCGGCCGAGACGAACTTTATCGACACTCACGTCAACGCCAAGCTCCGGCAACTGCAGTTTCTCCCAGCGGAAACGTGTGACGACGCGACCTTTGTCCGCCGCCTGCACCTCGACCTTACCGGGCTGATTCCCACGGCGGACGAGGCCCGCCAGTTCCTTGAGAGCACAGCTGCGGACAAACGCGCGCAGCTCATCGACGCGCTGCTGGCGAGCGAGGCCTTTGCGCGGTTCTGGTCGCTCAAGCAGGCGGACCTGATGCGCGTGTCCAAAACGCGGCTCAAGCACGGCCGCGCCGAGGTGTTCTCAGAGTGGCTGGTCGAGGCTCAACGGCGCGACCTGCCCTACGATGAATTCGCGCGCACACTGCTCACCGCAGTGGGCGACACGCGCGTGGTGCCCGAGGCGAATTTCTTTGTCGCGATTCCGGGGCCGGAAGAGCGCACTGAAATGACGGCGCAGCTTTTCCTCGGCTCGCGCCTCGAGTGCGCGAAGTGCCACAACCATCCCTACGAGAAATGGACGATGCGCGACTACTACAGTCTCGGCGCGGTGTTTGCCCGCACCACCGTGGATCAGGGCGTGGTGCAACTCGCCGCGACCGGCGAGACGTTGCACCCGACCACGAAACAACCGGTGCGGCCCTGGGGCGGAGCGGACGCCGCGCTGGACGCAGACCGGCGCGGACCGTTTGCCGCGTGGCTGACCCAGCCCGACAATCCGTTCTTCGCGCGCGTGGAGGTGAACCGCATCTGGGCGCATCTCCTCGGCCGCGGCATCGTTGATCCCGTGGATGATTTCCGATCCTCGAATCCCCCGGCTAACGGATCGCTGCTCGACGCACTCGCGCAGGAATTCGTCAAGGGCGGCTACCGGCGCAAACGGATCGTCCAGCTGATCTGCAACAGCCAGACCTACCAGCGCTCAATGGCCACGAACGCATTCAACGCCTCGGATGAAATTCTTTTTTCGAGCGCCCGCCCGCGGCTCCTCACGGCCGAGCAGCTCAAGGACGCCGTCGGGACGGCGGCCCGCACGCTCGCACCCGTACAGGCGGTGCCCGCGCAAATCGCGGCGAGCCGCGCCGCGCTCGACCAGCGTCGGGCGGAACTGGAATCGGATTTCCCCGCGTGGCTTGAGCAAGCGACCGCCGACGTGGCGACGCGCGATTTTTGGGCTGGAGGTTGGTATGCGGTCGGTCCGTTTACCGCGGCGGACCGCGAGCAAGCCTTCGGACCGGAGACATTCCCCGTCGATTTTACCGCGACCTTCGACGAGGGCCGGCGGAGTTGGCGCTCGCGCCCGGAATGGAACGATCCGGAGCCCACCTACACGATCGATGGCCCGAAAGATTCCACCGTTTACCTCGCCCGTCAGATTTACTCGCGTGAACCGCGCACGATTCAGGTGACGGCACGCGGAGCGACCACGATTTGGGTCAACGGCAAATCCGCTCTCCGGCAGGCGCTCACGCGTGAGCGTCGCATCCCGATCGAACTCGCTGCCGGGATTAATCAACTCGTGCTGAAGATCGCGAGCCGCCTGGACGACCCGCAGTTCCGGTTTCGCATCGAAGAACCGAAGCCCGCAGGCTCTGCTGCGCCCGCACGGCTCTCGCTCACTCCATCGCTGATCGCGTTACTCGCGCGACCCGCCGCAGCGCTCGCCACGGAATCCGACGCGACCTCTCCCGCGCAACCGGCCGCGCACCCCCGCGCCGCGCTCGACGCCGAAAACCGCGCGGCCATTCGCGAGATCTACCCGCAGCTGGATAAAGCGTATCTGGCCATCGATCGCCGGATGGCGACCCAGCAACAGCGCCTCGACTACGCGACCCAGCGGCCGTATCCCGAGACGCAGCCCTTCATGACGGCGTTTGGCCAGCCCAAGCGCGAGACGGCGTGCAGCTGCGAGCGCTCACGTTCGCCGACCCTTTTGCAGGCGCTCGAGCTCCTCAACGGAGCGGTCATGCACGGGGCCGTGAAAGGCGGCCGCAGAAACTACGAACAGCTCGGCGACGAGCAACTGCTCGAGGAACTCTACCTCTCCGCGCTGGCGCGATTCCCGAGCATCGCCGAGCGCAAGGCGGGCCAGGCGTTTCTCAGCGGCGCGGCGAAGCGCGGCGAGGCGGTGATGGACCTGCTCTGGTCGGTCCTCAACACGCGCGAATTTCTTTTCCAGCACTGAGCCCATGAGTCTATCGCTGCACGACGATCCTGCTCGCGACCCATGCCACGATTTTGTCCGGCAAGCAGGAGACTGCTGGCTGGCGATTGTGGCGAGATTATCGCGCGCCAGCTCGCTGCTACCCCGGCCCCGTCACACGGAGGCCAGACCACCTCGGCATCGCATTTTCGGCAGGTTAACGGCCCCGTTGCTCTCGCTCGCCGCAGGCATGGTGGCAATGGCGAGTTCGGTGCGCGGCGAGGTCAGCTTCGTGCGCGAGCTCGCCCCATTGCTCGTGAAGCGCTGCACGAGTTGCCACGGCGAACGGAAG
>Ga0114978_10000941_pt1 | contig 24449 bp, 32 predicted proteins | sample S_140212_EF_Meta_FD_87027 | JGI IMG/M metagenome (GOLD analysis project Ga0114978, IMG submission 87027) | Freshwater microbial communities from Lake Simoncouche, Canada to study carbon cycling - S_140212_EF_MetaG | ecosystem: Environmental > Aquatic > Freshwater > Lake | place: Lake...
ATGCCGTGTGCCGAGGGTACTCTCTGGGACACTTCGATCGGCGCGTGTAATTGGCATAAATAAGATCACATTAGTTCTTCCATCAGCATTTTTTCTAGATCATCATCACTACCATCATTTGTATGATCCATAGATGTATCTGTAATTTCGACGATTTCTTTCTCCATTTCTTCGAATATCTCCAAAATCTTGTTTCTATACTTGCAAATGATGTCACCAGTATCTTTGCCAGTAGAGTCTTCCACAAATACATTTCCGTTACGCATACAGAATCCACACGATTCTACGATGAAATCGCATGGAGGATGATCATGCATTAATCCCGGGATAAACGGCGCGATCGTCATCCCAGACATTTTCTTCTTCTTTGCAATTTCATTTATTACACTCGTCGCAAATTCTGTGGCTGCGAGCTCTGCGAGAGCGTTGGCTTCCATTTTAATTTATGATTTGGTTACATGATTAATGAGTTAAATAGGGCCTGCTGTCAATATACCACCCTTTCCTGTCACGAATGGGTGCTCAAGAATCTCGTCGACCGTGATTCGTGCAATAGGACTTCTGTAAAGCATCATCTTCAGCAGGTCCTTGAATTCATCCGATCGATCAACGACAGCGATCTGAGGCATCATATCAAATCTCGAGATTTCGTCAATAAAAACCATATCGCTTTTATTTGTAGGATTCGCGCCTCCCATTGATAGCGTGGCAACATTGTACAGTGTCATTCCAAATGAGAAGATATCAATTGGCTTTCCAATGGCAAACGGAATCGTGTTCCTGTTCCGTTTCACGTGGACCGATGCAACTTCCGGAGCCATGTAAAAAAGAGATCCCTTCAGACCATTCAAACTCAATGAGTTGTCACTCTCGGTATTTCCGAAATCACACAGCACATAATCACCGTTGTCTCCGATCAGGATGTTCTCCGGCTTGATGTCTCTGTGGACGAGGTCCAGGTCATGGACGTGCTTGATGGCGTCCGCGATGTCGATCACTAGTTTCCTGAGATCCTCATCGCTCATATCCCGCTTCTCTTCAACGACGTGCGTAAACAAATCTTTCTTCATGAAAGGAAGAATCAGATGGGTGGTCGTCAATGCCCGGCGGTCGTAATAAAACGCGATGGGCGAGATGATGTGAGGGTTGTTCATTTTCCTGAGGATGGAAAATTCCTTCTCCAGCGCGCTGTTCTTATAGAGCGAAGAAGAAACCTTCATCGCCACATATTCATTGGTGTGTGTATCAATCGCTTTCCACACACTGGCGTACCCCCCGGATCCGATCTTCCTAATACTTGTGTATCTTGAGTTGTCGTTTCTACCGCCCATAGCGGGTTCCGATGGACTAATTAGTTCGTCGACTGTAAGCACCATCGTCTCAGAACGCTTGAAGCAGGAGCCGAAGATACGAGAAAGCATATGTATTTTTTGCGTTTGTGAGGATTTGTTGGGAAATGCCTCTCGAAGTGTATATTTATAGACCGGGCGTTACCTGGGTCAAATGACATTATGCGTTGTACACAATTTTAAAAAATATCATTGTAATACAGAATGGCAACGTGCAATCTTTCCGTGAGAAAACTCGACTCTCTTGTCATAGCTGGCGGAGGTGCGAAAAGTATGGCGGGTCTAGGGGCGATACACATCCTCCGGAAAAACGGTCATCTGAAGGAATTGAAAACTGTAGCAGGAACCTCTGCGGGAGCGATTGTAGCTACCGGTGTGGCTTTGAACAGAAACTGCGTTGAAATGTGCAAAGCATTCGCTAACGAAACATATGTGCCGTCTATTGACATTGGTAATTTCTCTAACGCGTTCGGGATTGACACCGGTGCTCATCTGTACAGATGGATCGACATTGTGCTCGGGGATAGGTCGCACACGTTCAAGAGCATCTACGACGAAACTGGTGTGACGTTGATCATTTGTGCGACGAACATGTCAACATTGTCCGCGAAGTATTTCTCTCCTACAGAAACCCCCGATTTCGACGTGAAAACAGCTATTCGTATGAGTTGCAGCCTTCCGATCTTTTTCTCTGCCGTTCGCCACGAGGGAGAAGTCTATGTAGCGGGCGCTCTGACTGATACGTTTCCAATTGATTATGTAAATAATATGGAAACCACACATAACACGCTTGGGATTAGATACGATTCTGCGGAATATAGTGCTAACAGAGACATAAACAGCATTGACAAATTTTTCACAAGCTTAATTTCAATATCTACGCGCGACAGGTATTCACCAGACTCTAACGTGCTATCAATAGATGTTGGAAAAATAACCGTGTTAGATTTCAAAAATCCTAAAGTATTGAAGAAAGCGTTTAATGTGGGTGCTTCTAGAATGTCACAATTGTTGAAAAAAATAGAATAAATCAAAGATCACTACCGAAAAGGTCGCCGTCATCGCCAGAGTAGCCGTCGATAAGAGGCACGGATGTGAGTGAATTGATAGACGCCGCCGTCGGAGGTGGAGCGGACGTCGGCGGCACCATTTGACCCGATGTCAACGCATCGACGTTATTGAGCTGGTTCATGATTCCAGATGACGAGTTACGATTAGTGTCCCAGGCGCCGTAGGGGTCCATCGTTGCGTCCACAGCACTGGGGGCGAACGACACTCTGTTGGTGGTTTGAGGCGCTCCGGATCTTTTGAGGATACCCTTGGGCAAGTTCAACTTCGTGACTACGTTCTTCTTCCGGCCCGCTGGTGCTGTGTATTCCACTTTCTGTTCCTTATCCGCGTTCATGAATTTGATAATCATGAAACCGAGTGCGATTATGACGATACCTACCAAAATCCTGATTGCAACATTTTCGAACATATTTATATGTAATCATAAAATATTATTTTTTAAAATTTAATACAAATCATCGGAAATTTCACACGACATGATGACTTCTCGTTGGTCGGAGTCGTCATACTCTCTCACGTATGGTTCGCGTTCCACGTCGTAGAGACATTCCACAATGTCGTCGGTGATGCTTGCTTTCTCGACAATAGAAACGTGCGTCTTCTTCCTCTCCATGAGTTCGGTATAAAACTCAAGTAAGATATTCCTGCGAGCTTCGAACCACCGACCGTCTCTTTCCACGACCACAATATCGATGAACGGTTTACCATCGTCGTTCATAAAACCTGGTTTGTATTGAATAAAGTAGCAGAAATCGACATTGCACACTTCCATTTGAACTTGAATTTGAGGATAATAGTGATGAGGGACCTCTCCGGGAATGATCTTCCTCCTGAGAGGACATTTTATTTCAACACAATACCCTCGTGCGGTAATTCCATCTGGCGATGCTGCCAACCACGGATAATCATCGTGCACTATCAAACCGAAATCGAACATTCGTTCTCCGAGAATGCTCATGGCCATCTCAGCCGCCTCCGTCTCGTACTTCACTCCATGTTCGAGAGCCATGCCAACTACCGGGACCACATTCAGCTTCTTCATGAGCAAGTCTTCGCGAGGGCAACCTTTGAATCCTGCAAACGGTTTGATGCCGAGAGCAGAAGATGATTCCGAAGCGGTCATGAGAGTCTTACGCACTTCATACCACTCCGGAGTTCTTTGAGCATATTGAGGTTTCTTGAATAAATCCACAACACGCGGATGGAGTGTGGAAATATTGACATCGGCGGGGATCGGAACGACCGACATTTTTTACATTTCAATATGTAGCTTATCATTAAGTAATTATGTCTGACGATATGATATCCTTCGTATCGACAAAACATATTTTCACCGTGGCAAAAGTTCAAGAAAATAATACTTATAAATAACAAATGAATTCTATCATTTCTTTCCCTGGAAAAATTGCCAACATAGGGAGCGAGATCGACTATCATGGGAATGCAGTCACACAGGAAATACGTGTGATGCATGGTATCATAGACAGACATGGAAAAGGAATAGAAAACGAGATGAAAATGATGCATGGGATAATCGACAGTCATGGAAAAGGGATAGAAAACGAGATGCAACTCATGCGCGAGTCTTTTGAGAACGAAATGAGAAACATGCAAAAGAAGACCAAGCAAATTTGCATCACCGTTTTAGCAGTGAACGTGCTTACTAGAATTTTCCTGCGGTAAAGTCGAGGAGGTCCTCTCCAAAGATATCTGCAATATCTGATTTTTCGATGATCTGTTTGCTTGCGGCGTTCCTGGGATTCTTCTTTTTCTCTTGCTTTCTGATCACGAGAAATGCAATCATCATAAACATCAACAGCAGTAAGAATTTCCACATATACTTAGATCCAATATTTTTTTGAATAGAAACATCAGGAAATGACGTGTCATACATGGATCAAACGACTCCAGATGGTGTTACCTGGGTCAAATGACATTTGCCAAATATCTATATAAGGAAACCCGAGATGCTCCAAATGTATAATTAATTAACATTCACAATGTCTTCTCCTACTTACTACAACGAGTACGACTCCGAGACCGAGTACTTTGATATCGACCAAGATACATACGAGGAGCAGGATCCTTATATGACTTACGACGAAGAGATGGCGGCATTCGAGGATTCCGATAATATCTTTGAGGACGAATATACTGATGATTCTTACAATAATTAAGTTTGCGTTTATTTTCGAAATAAAAATAACCATGTAAATATATACGAGATGCAATTCGTTGAGCAGATCCAGGAATTTATCAGTTCAGTGCCCAAGCCAGTGATATTCGCAGTGGTTCTCCTCGTCCTGGTCGGCGGGTTTTTCCTCTGGAAGAAGATGTCATCTAAGGACAGTGAGACCGAGGTAGAAAAAGGTGCCCTGGCGTCTAGCGTGTATGCCCAGAATGTGGCCCGCGATCTGGACAACGAGCGGGAGCCGATGCTGTCTGCTGCCTCCACGGACTTTGTGAAGGAGGTTGCGACTGGTCTTCAGGATCTAGAGAAGAGTGCCAAGGACGTCGTTGGTGCAGTCGCCCCCGATGAGGATGATGGCGACAGCGACTTCGATGATTTTGAGTGATTTATTACATAATACATCTTAGTTTCGAATTATATTATCATAACTTTCGAGATTACACTATGTAACTGAATTTACTTTCACATGACAATATGGAGCAACTGCAGCATGCACATGTGCTTTCATACAATTCGTAAAAGTTATTCTCAGTCGGCAAGAGATCGTTAATCATTTCATACTCATATACAACAGCGTTTCCATCGTGTGCGAACCATATGTCCGTAGCGTCGTTATAATATCTTTTATTGGCATGGTAATAGTTTTTCATGATAAATGGAACGATATCATCCGTTGTTTCTCGTTCCTTAGCACATTCGCCACAGCATGACCCATGTTCCTCGTGATGATGGTGGTCGCCTCGTTGACATTCGTCGCAACACGGAGTCATTGCATTGAACAAATCGTCCGCCGAGAAATCATCGGAGCTTTGGAATGTTTTCAGCATAGTGCAAAAAACGTTCCATTTATATTGATCAACTATTGTTCCAGACTGGAGAGTTTCTACTGCAACCTTGCGTATCTCAAACAATGAAGTCATTTTTATTACACTCATAAGATTATATAAATTGTTTGAGTTGTCGATATCAGTCATCGTCAATGAACATGGACCCGAGTTGCTCTTCTATCTTAGGAGCAGGAGGTTCGTCTTTCCCTCCCATGTTAAATCCTATTTTTCTGTAAAATGTCTTTCTCTTCGCAACCTGCCCCAAGAACAAACTGTACTGATCAACTACGTCAACAATCACGGGGTCGTTACCACTGCCGCCACGTAGGATACGACCGCAAGCTTGGATGACATCGCTCGACGGAGTAGACAGGATCAGCCCTGAAAGCCGCGGATTATCGTAACCTTCAGAAGCCAGGTGATACGTCGCACATATAACCTGAGCATCTGGCTCCGACCGATCTCCACCGAGATACGTTGCCGCATCTATCCCGAGAGACACTAGGATTTCTTTGATTTCTACGGCATGCTGGCGGCGATGGCTTAGGACCAACACATACCTACCGGTGTCCGCGATTTTCTTAGTTTCTTCCGCGATAAAAAGAGTTCTGTCGCGAATTTCGCAGATCTTTGTTATGAGCGATGTGTAGCAAATATCCCCCCGTTTGTTGACGGGAGGGGGCTTCTTGAATTCCGCGTGGGTGAACGGGATTATTTTAACAAACACGTTTTTCTGTTGAGTCCTGCGAACTTCAAACGCAGTGGGACCCATAAACCAGTGAAGGAGACGCGTAAGACCGTCTTTTCTCGTTGGAGTTGCCGACAAACCGACAACATATTTGAAAGAAATTCCAAACATCGTCTGGGAGAAACTTTCTGCTGCGATATGATGGCTCTCGTCGACCACAAGACACCCAATCCCGTCAAAGTCATTATACTTCCTAACCAACAGAGTCTGAATTGACGCGATGATAAAATCACCTGAAGTATCACACGAATCGCCTCTGACCTTGGAAATTTTCGCGCCAGGAACAAATCGCTTAATGGTTTCTTCGAATTGCTCCTCTAGGAACTTTTTGTGAACAAGGATCATAGTTTTTACCTTCAACTTGCATGCAGTGTAAATAGAACATACCGTCTTACCAAACCCGGTGTCGAGAGACAAAATCCCACCACCGATGCTACGAAGTTGTTTGAGAAGCGCATCGGTGGCCTCTATTTGCTTCAGTTCTTTGCGAAGTGATCCAGTGAACTTTACGGATGGGTTCATAGAGTCTACGACACCATAATTGTGTGTCACTGGGAGACGCTTCAAGTTTTCCAAGGCCCAATAACGTGGAACAAACACATGGTTGTCAGTTCGCTTAAAAACTTTAAATTTCTTAGGGAAGTCATCGTTAAGAGTGACAGGAGCTACGAAGAGCTCTCGGTTCACAAGTTTCTTTTCTTTATCAGAAAGATCGCTGATCTTAATCACAGCCCCTTGACGCGAAAGAATCATTTTAACTTATACTCATATCAAGAGTATAAGTTAATACGTGTGTCAATATACTAGAACTTTGGAATATACACTCTATTACCCTCGCGAATCACATTTCTCCAGAAAAGACGTCTATATCTGTTAGAATACAAAAAACGCTTCTTGGTAATAGTTGGCGGAATTAAAATCCCGGTGAACTTATCATAAAATTCGTCGAACGTCATCTCCTCAAATACCTTTACTGTTCTGTTTCTAACACCAGGACAGAAGCAGAACATTTCATACTCATACAAATGATAATAATGATGATTTAAACTATTATTTACCATTTCCCAGACGCATTTCCCTCATTTTCCCATCCTTCCCAGAGATCGCTATCTTCGATCCTTCTGTGTGGACGAATGTCATACAAGTTCTGTAGTTTTGTATGAGGAATGTGCCTCCAAGGGAAAAACTGCGCCTTTTTGCGCTGCGTGGCTCCCTCCCTGGGCGGTGACACGTAGTAAATCGCGAGACTTTTCCTGTATTTGTCGGTGGTAGTGGGAGTAGGTAACCCGTGGATAGAATCGTCCGTCGTCCTGAACAATATCGCAGTGTTCCACATCGGAGTAACCTTTTTGATCACGTCATCTGGTGCGTGAATGTCCGTTGTCAAAATAAGGTCACCGCCACATTCCTGAGTCCAATCTTCCGTCAGAAAAACGAGCAAATTAAGACGTCTTTCCATACCTGATACCGGGTGGATGGAATAATCAAGATGCATATCTAGTTTACCCCCTGGTGGATACGCGTGAATCCCGGCCCCGTGAAGATGGGGATCCGCCATCAGGTCTTGCACACCCGAAATATCGGACATCGCCCCGACGAATTCAGGAGATTGTAAAATATCGAACACTGCCTTCGTTCGATCACCTAGATTTACGTTTTTTGCAAACTTACGCTCGAGCGGGTTCTTGTACTCAAACCAATCCTTTTCACCGGGTGTCCCAAACTCCGAAGCAATCTCACGCGCACACTGTTCGCTGAAGAAGTTTTCGATGACGACATGTGGAAACGGAACAGCGGAAGAGAATTTCTCGGAAATGGTTTTTATGTCTTTGGTCCATTCTCCGAACGACATGGTTATTATGTGTATAAGTAAAGTTGTTAAATTAATTTAAATAGTTTTACATAAATGGAAATGTATAAGACCATTTGAACTTATATGCGGTTTTATATCCGTTAACACCGAGAGCACATCTGCGGATAAGCGACCCGTCTTTCTTCATATGTAGACCTGCTTCTCCACTCGACCCGAATGAATTGATAAATGTGCCATCTAGACTATATTGATACACTCTCTTTGAACTATGATGCTTCTCACCTGTTCTCGATTTAATCATTTTTTGTTTAGTTTCCTTGCTCACTGTTTTTCCTCTATTTCCGTCACCAATCTTTCGCCTGGTTTCGCCATTGTGCGTTTTCCCCCACATATGATGATTCTCACCACTCATCTTTTGTTTGGATTCCTCGCTCCGTTTGCCACCACTTCCACCACCTTCCATGAGATTATAACCATCAGGAGATAATGTTCCCATCTCTCTCACCAACAGTTCCTCGTCAAAATTTAGGTCTTCGTCTGGGCATTCATACCAATCTATTTCAAAGTTATTCCATTCATATTTTTTGATGGCATCATAAATTGCGCTACATCCTCTTTTTCCTTTTTGATGTTCTTCGAGACGTATTTTTACTGAACGAATCGTCTGACCGATATAGATTTTTCCATTTATTTTATTTCTGATCATATAAATGTATCCCATTTTTTGTTATTTACATTTTTAATTCTATTTATAATTTGATTTGACGATATGGTCGACAATAATTGCCCCAGATCTCAAACTGACATTCATTATGATCAAAAACTTAATAAACTTTTATTTTATTTTACAAATGATCATTCTCGAAGAAGAAACAGGATTGGTATATAAAATAGAATTTCCCAATGGAAAAGTTTATGTTGGTCAAACTAAAAGATCACTGCATATCAGGATGCGTGAACATCGCCGTGAAGATTCATGTTGTGTGAAATTGAAGAACGCACTTCGAAAATATCCACCTGAAGAGGTATATGCATCGGTGCTCAAACGAGATATTTCTGTTCAGTATCTAGATTGGTGGGAAAACCATTTCATTTTGGAATACGATTCTATCAAGACAGGATACAATATCAAGTTTAACGATTCTCCGGCAATTCCACTTGATGCCGAGGTCCCCGAAGTCACTGTTCCAAGGCACGAACCAAAATATAATCCATTTGAGACATTCGCATGCAAGTCATACGTGGCTCCGAGAAAAAAAATTGAATGTCTGTTGCCCAAAAACGTTAAGAAAAAGGACGACACTCCATGGTTCATGCGTCATTTACATCCCACCGCATAGTCTTTAAACACCGTGAAAACAACTCAAACCGACATTTTCGTCTTCAGAATCTTCATGAGTGTTCACTGCGGATGTCATGCCGACGACTGCCACTACGAAGAAAAACACCAGCAGACCAATCATGACTACGCCGAAATTATAAATGAGACCAAGGGTCAACAATGTGATAAATCCTGCGATACCGATGAAGGTCATGATACATGACAGTATAAATCGAGCTTTCATTTTTACATTACTGGTTGGGTGTCTTGTTAAATACATTGAGTTGTCAATATAATGATGACATGACTATATATGCGAGACCTACAATTGCCACGAATGACATTATGAGAAATACGAGTGAGGCTAGAATGCGCACGGATTCTACAGGCATGGCCAAACAAAGAGGCATTCCGCAGTGCATCTTTTATTTATTTGGAATACAATCAGAATGGACCCTTTAATACATCGAAGTGTCAATATAACACACATATTGACAAAAAAATATATTTAATGTATTTGCATTTAGAATACTAACTATGTTGTCATCATATTCTGTAGAAACGACCAAGGCGTTGACAAAAGAACATAAAGCTAAGTATGGGATTTTCTTCACACCAAGAAGCGTGCGTGACCTGATATGGGAACATATAGATTCTACACCCGCTACAATATTGGAACCGTCCGCCGGATCGGGTGAGTTTTTTGACGACTGTCGTGAAAGATTCCCCGATGCCACTGTTGTAGGTGTCGAGCTTGATGCCAACATGGCTCAGTCTAGAGGATTTGTCAATCAAGATTTCTTAGAATGGAAAAGCGACATCTCGTTCGATCTCATCGTAGGCAACCCACCATTCGTCCAAAGAGATAAGGGACATGTTGCGAACAAAAACATAGTTTCCGGACGTTCGAACTTGTATGTTGAATTCATTTACAAGTGTCTGACGCAACACCTCGCACCCGGGGGGACATTGGCGTTCGTAATCCCCGCGTCTATCGGGAATTCTGCTTTCTATGCACCGACAAGAAAATTACTATGCTCTCTAGATATCACCGCCTTCAAGATTCTTGACACACACGACTTCGTAGAAACGTCTACGCGCATATGCGCCCTGGTAGTGAAAAACTCTCCGGGGAGTGGTCGGTTTGTATACAACGGGTTTTTATGCGAGAACCCACCCGATGTTTCTACAAGTTCGATCGGATCATTAGACGTGACATTCAAGACAGGATATAGCCACGCTCAAGTTAAACAGTATTTCACGGACAATAGTGCCATTCCATTCTTCACAAACAGGGATATTTGCATGGGTTCTCTCGCGCTGAGTGACAAAACTCGTTATTTGAGCGACAGGGTTACGAAGATATTTTCCGGGAGAGCGCTATTGGTAAAAACTGCGAGCGCTGCACGGCGAGGCGGGCGCTTTGTATTTGGGTTTTCTATGTATGACGGAGAACGGTGGTCTGCTGACAACGACGTTATCATAATTCGCGGGAACGACATTGATGTCATATATAATATATTGCAAAAACAGGAGACATTAGACTTTATCAACATGCTTGCCACGAATGGACACATAAATATGAGACTTCTAAAAAATATTCCTATGTAATATATGACTCTATTATCGCCGAAAAAGGTTGTTAAACTTAAGGAGACTAATCGCGAGAAAGCGTTTCGGAAACAACAGAAAGAAGCGGAGAAGCTTCTGAAGCTACGTCAGAAGGAACAGGCAAAAAAGCTAACAATAGTTTCAAAGAAACCGTTGCCGAATATGGAGTTTAATGAATTATTTGATAAAAATAACCACAGGGATAGAACTATAGATTTTTCTAAATTGTCGCCAGTGATAAGGGGAAGACTAATAAAACATCACGAATTGTACCCGTTGCGGTGTAAAGCAGAATATTGGGAAGCGGTGTGCGCATACGCATTACGAAAGACGGGATATGGGAGCGATTGGAAACCAGATTTCAATCATAAGTCGGGCGTAGACCAGACGACATTCGCAGGTGTTCGTATTAGTAATAAAGGGGGGATTTACGACCCTTCAAAGAAAACCATCACAATTAGCAGTTCTAGGACTACCGGACACGCCTGTTTGAAAACCAAGTTAAACTTTCTTTCGAAAAATAAGGAAGACTATATTTTCTGCCTGGCAGGCGAGAGCAAAAAAACGCTCCCATATTATTTTGCCGTGATAGACTCGAGAAAGTTGCGTTTTTCAGATGATTCGTGGACAGAAACTAAGAAAAAAGACGGGACCAGATCTGGATGGAAAGGGGTCGGTCCCGGATATGTTGGGGTAATCCAAGGGGCTTGTGGAGACCAATTGTGGTTAACCATAGACCAAGACATGTTCGACTACTTTGCTAAAATAGAGATTCCAAGTAGTTAGCGATATGTTCGCAAAAAGCGTATAATTTTTATCGATGTGTATATAAATGCTTCGCGCGTTGGATCTTTTTAGTGGAATCGGGGGGATCACACATGGTCTGCGCGGCATAGTAACACCAATTGCGTATGTTGAAAAAAATACAGACGCAAGAGAATTCTTGGAACGAAAGCACCCAGACACCCCGGTATTTGACGACGTGTGTACATTCGATGCATCAGGGTGGAAGGGAAATGTAGACATCATCACCGGTGGCTGGCCATGTACGGGTTTCTCTGTTGCGGGGAAGGGCACTGGGTTTGATCACGAAGCGTCAGGATTGTTTACAGAAATCATACGAATTGCCAAGGAGTGTGAACCAAAATATTTATTTCTCGAGAATTCACATGTATTATCCACACCAGAAAATATCCGGGTGGTTGTGGATGCATTTGATGAGCTTGGATACGATTGCAGATGGATTACTTGCCAGGCGACGTGCGTCGGAGCTCTTCATCAGCGTAAGAGGTGGTTTTGTTTGTTGAACAAGCGATTTGTCGATACAAAAATTTATATTCCCGACGTCAGAAAGTTTGATTGGTCATTTGATGAACCCGTACGACAAGTCGAGAAATACTCTATAGAAAATAGAAATTTACTTGGGTTTCTTGGGAATGCCGTCGTGCCAGATCAAGTCAGATATGCATTTTCTACGTTGGTGAATTTGTCTACTTTAAAAAGAAAATCCAATGAAAAAAACGGGTTCTCCGTAAACGGCGAGATTACAACGTTTAAATTGAAACACCAGAAAACTCCTCCTCTGAATATTATAATTTCTCCCAGAGAAAACGAATCATCCTTCGCGGTGAGATGTGATATTACAAAAATATTGACCGAATCAGTGATTGCCAAATATTGGGCAACTCCGACGTACATGATGAGGCATTCTAAATCACCACGAACATTAACGGAACGCTCAGTTAAGATGTTATCAGCGCAAGCAAGTTTCAGCGAAGGAGGTTGTCACGGATGGTATTTGTCTTATCGGTGGATTGCTTGGTTGATGGGATTCCCAGATGATTATTTTGATGTATAATACTTCGTATCGACAAACTGACATTTCATTGAGGTATGTGATTTTACAAGTAGAGAGACCCAAATTTGACAACCCCGTGGTTCAATTTATCATGGATATTTTGTAGTTTCTCATTAGGTCCACCGGCGGTGATGAGCTCCATAATGGCGTTCCTGGTCTGAGTAATGCACGAAATCAAATTTCCCTCGAACATATTTCTCTTCTTGCAAATGTCTTCGATCGTCTCGCCGGCAAACCACTTCTTCACGCCATCGACGAGATCATAATCCAGAGAGAACGGGCAGTAGTCTGCGAAGGAGATTTTGAATGATTTTCCGGATGACGAGTTGTCCCGAGCTGCAGAAAACGACGCAATCGCAGTTACGATGTCTTCGTCCACAACATCGTCCGCCAAAAGCTTGGCACCAAGAACAGGGCAAATCGAACCAATACAGGCGGCGATCTCTCCAAGCGGCGTCAGCACCAGCCCGTTGCACAAATTTTCGCTTTCTAGCCACTTTGTATACTCTTGGTAATCGTCGAGAAGTCCATGGTTGATGTTCGCCGAGTTGATGTATTCCATAATGTCATCATAGTTTTCTGGCCTGCAGACCTGTCCGGTCTTCTTGAGTTTGGAAAGGATAAGCGCGCTGTCAAAGTTCTTGATCTTCATGTCCAGTTTCATGTCGATTTCCACGACTCCAGTAGACACGATGCTATCGTCTCCGAGCACGACCTTGTATGCACCATTCGACGCAATTTCCTTGATTACGCCAAGCTTGTCATCACCCATGAAGCACCTCATTCCAACCTTGACGAATTTCCAGATATCTACTTGCGACAAAAGCTTCCCCCACAGTACACGCTTCGTTTCGAAGAGACGACCCTGTGCGAGTTCTGTTTCGGTTGGCTTGAAGACCACGAATGAATCAAACGTGTTCTTGATAACGTCCTCAACGTCGATGTTCCTCTGCATGCAACGAAGCACGAACCCTGCAGACATTTTCAGAGAAGACCTTAGTGCCTCTGGCTTTCCTACAACCAGTTTTGCCATCTGATTCTTGGGAATGGTCGGGTCGTAGAGCACAAATACTGAGCCCTCTGTATCAAAGCCACGGCGCCCTGCACGTCCAGCCATTTGGACAAATTCCGACTCCCGAAACATCCTGTGCTCAGAGCCGTCAAACTTGTAAAGAGACTCAAACACCACGGACCGGACGGGAGAGTTGACTCCGACGGCGAATGTCTCCGTTGAGATAAGGATTGGCAGCATTCCTTTGCAAAACAACATCTCGATGATTTCCTTCACGTACGGTGGCATTCCAGCATGATGGACAGCGATGCCCTCCACGGCATATCCCATGTATTTTTGATGGAATGTGTACTCTTCGGGGATCTTGTATTTCCGGAGCAGGTCTTCGAATGTCTTCTTGATGTTCTTCGATTCGTATACAGTCACAATATCGCCTTCTTTGGAGAGCCGGTTCGCCAGTGCCTCGATCCTGATCTTGTTGCAAGAAAAAAAGATGCTCGGAGTCATCTGATTTTGTTTTAATAGTTGCACGAGCTTCTTGTCGATGACGGTAGGGGCGTCGGACTTGATCTTGTCAAATTCCGAGATGTCTTTTATTTCGTTGTTGTCAATGACGTGGAAACTCAGTGGGACCGGTCGTTTCGCCGTGAAAATCACGTCCACCTGATGGTTCTTCAATCCACCGAACCATGTGGCGAACTCGCGTGCGTTTGGAACGGTCGCAGATAGAAACACTGCCCTCATGGTATCGGGCACCAAAATCAAGAGTTCTTCGTAAACACTCCCGCGAGAAGAGTCGTTGAAATAATGAATCTCATCTACGACAAACCACTTGACATCATTAAGACGACCGTCGCGTGCGAATACGAGAGCGCGGAGAATTTCAGTCGTCATCACGAGCAAGTCTGCGTTTTCGTTCACGACGACGTCGCCGGTGATGATGCCGACGTTATCTTCGCCAAACTTCTTTTTGAAATCACGAAATTTTTGATTACTTATACTCTTTAGAGGCGCACAGTAAATCAACTTGGTTCCTGCTTCGCGAGAGAGATGCCAAGCATATTCCGCGAAAATCGTCTTTCCAGACCCCGTGGGAGCTGCGGCGAAGACCGAATTATTATTCGTCATACTTTCGATTCCTTGCTTCTGGAGATCATCCAGTGGGTGGGAGAGGGTGCTTTCGAAACTCATTATATTAATTTTGGATTTACATATTTTTGATGTCTTTTATAACACGGAGTGTCGATATGATGACCTTCGTATCGACAAATCGTATTTTCATACATGGTTAAATAAAATATAAGCTGATGTAATATCATTTGACCATGGATATTTTACACAATAAAAGCAAGTGTTTTCCTTTTATTGTTTAATTAAAATGCTCGCCGAAATTATCCACGCCCTCGTGATGTTGTTCGATGATTATCTTTATTACATGTAAAATTATTGCTTCCATTTGGCACTACACATATGACATCTTGCAAACACAGTCATGGGCTCGTCTGCCGACCTCGTTTGCATTTCATAATAGCTCGTCTTCCTGCTCCCGCACTTACACGTTAGGATACCATCTGGCATTAGTTCGGGGTCCATCGCCGACGCGTCTGTGAAGCGAAGTGCCTTGCGAGCAGCGTCCTCGAAAGCTTTTTCCCACTTATCCGGGCATAGCTCGTGTGGCTTGGCGTTCACAAAAGCCTTGAGGGTAGGGTCAAGTTCCATGTATTTCTGGAGGACATCCGGGCGTTCTCGCGCGACATACCGAACCCCCAGCACCTTTTGCGTGTATGCGTTCCTGAAAGCGGCGTTATCCCAATTCAATGCCAGATCCTTCTTTTTGCAGAACATCACCGCATGGTTCCATGTAGCCTTTTCGAGAAGCTTTGCGATGTGAATATCTCCGACGACCGCGTTGAGCATGTCTACTGCTCTGGTTCTAATTTCTGCGGGCGTAGATACCGGGTGATAAAACGTCTTCTGAACCATTTTGAGATACACAAATATATTAGTATTAAATGAATGAGTATGTCGATATATACTCATTTGATATAATGTGTCGTCTTATCTCTAGAAGCTTCCTTAGCCAAGTCAGCTACATCGCGCCAGTCGTATATGATATTGCTTTCGGAATAACAATAATACTTTCGCATATAGATACTGTGGATGTGCTTGATGGTGACAGAATCGATCAAGTTCATAACGGTTTCCAACGTTTGTTTCACTACCTCTCCTTCGGGAGTTTTGATTAGGGGGATGTAGGGAGGCATCTTTTTATACTCCACTATATTCGTATCGTGATACAACCCCGTAACACGGCCGTCTTTATATGTATTGAGTTCGAGCCTTCGAAACCCCAACTGTTCATCGACGGGGGTAGTGAAATTGATCAACAGAGCTCTACGGTCCTCTTCCCCAAAATTTGTGTCCAGCAAAAATGTCCGAACGATATCTTTAATGTTGGGCTGAAGAGATTGGATGGCTTTGTCGAACCTACTCATTCTATATAAACTTTTCTTTATTAATATTGTTAAATTAATCTACATATATATTGACAAGTATGTATATTTAACATAAGCGCGATACAAAATTTTTATTTAAAATGGCTATCCCGAGGGACGATAATTATCGTATGCCTGGTGAGTTTGAGCCCCATGCTTTGACATGGATGGCGTTTCCGCACAGAGTTGACAATTGGAGGAATAACGCCAAAGATGCTCAAAAGGCCATATGCAATCTTGCGAACTTGATAAGTAAATTCGAAAAAGTCATCATGATCGTTCCACGAAGGTGTGTGAGAGCTGCATTGTCGCGTGTGGATGAAACCGTGAGCATTGTCGTAGCCGAAACCGACGACGCCTGGGTTAGAGACACGGGTGCGACATTCGTGACAAACGGGAAAGAAATTCGGGGCGTGTCGTGGAAATTTAATTCGTGGGGAGGAATTGTGAACGGTCTATATTCATCTTGGAAGAACGACGAAAAGATTGCCGAATTCATGTGCAAAATTCAAGGGGTGCAGATGTACAAGCCCTCGTTTATTCTAGAGGGAGGGTCAATTCACGTCGATGGCGAAGGAACGTGCATGACCACCAAGGAATGTCTTATGGACGTGGGTAGAAACTCTCATTTCACCGGTGCAGAGCTCGAAGAGAATCTGAAGAAATATCTGAACGTTGAAAAAATCATTTGGCTTGAACATGGAATCGTCGATGACGAAACCAATGGGCATATTGACAACATGGCGGCTTTTGTCAGACCTGGAGAAATCATCCTCGCATGGACGGATGACAAAGAACATCCTCAATATAAACGCTCCAAGTCGGCGTACGATCATCTGATCAATATAAAAGATGCGAAAGGCCGTAAGTTACTTGTTCACAAGATGCACATCCCAGACGACATGTATATTACAGAAGAAGAATCTATGGGGGTTGTAAATTCTGGAGAAGCAGTTGCTCGCGTGGCTGGTGATCGTTTGGCAGCGTCGTACGTAAATTTCATCATGCCGAACGGCGCTATCATCTTCCCAACATTTGGAGATGAGAAATATGACAAACTCGCGGAAGAGCAATTCAAACGGATCTTCTCGGACCGGAAAGTTATCGGATTTTATTCTCGTGAACTTCTGCTGGGCGGAGGGAATTTACACTGCCTGACGAACAATATGAATGCTATTTAACTATAATTTAAAAATATTACATATACATAATGAATAAAAATAATAACGTCCCCAGATCTTCGGATGGGTCCGTTGCGAAGCTTGTAAAAGGAGGATTGCCACTGTCTGGATCAGAAGAACCATTTACGAACTCGGTATATGGTTCGGAGCGATGGGGGAAAAGGAATAATAATTGTTATGGGTTCGCTATAGACTATTTCAAAGCATCTGAAAACAGAAAACTACAGCCAGGGGAACTTTCTAAGACTCTTAAACCTCACAACGACCTCACGGATCCAAAAACATTGAAAGAAAGAACCATATCGGACCTGAACACCAAGACAAATGGAGGATATGTAGCATCTCCATGTGTCAAGTGCAAGAAGGGATTTTACAAAATCATGGCATTTGTTGACAAGGGTAATGACTATCACTGGTACAGGCAAATGGGAGATGTCCTCATCGAGAGCGACGGGCAAAAGAACGTGAATTCTCTCGCAAAAAATATCGGTGTCAACAAAAACCAATTGAACTCCCCGTCGAAAAACCCTGCCAAAGGAGACCCGATCCTTATCCGCGCAGCAGGGTTATGGGCGCATAAAAGAGGACTATCAGAGCTCACCGTACTCGACTCTGCAGGGAAGTTTATTAAAGATCCTCGAGATGCCAACAGGAAATACGACAACCTCGATTATAAAACTTACGTTGGAACATTCTGTGTCAACTCCAACTTCGGCAAAGGAAAATCATTTGCTTGTGAGTGATTATCATTTGATCATAGAAATGTCATTTGACCCAGGCATGAATTTTACCATAAATAGAGCACCCGAGTCTTATAACTACCAAATAAACACTCTCTCGAACAACCAAAAACCTTAGCAAGCATGGCCATCGACCTCAGCAACCTGGAGCATCTCATGGAGCTTGCATTCGCAGAGATTGCCTACTGCGAGTATCAGAGATCTGTAATCCCAGTTGGGATTATTGGGCATTGGGATTGCGATCATTTTGAAAATCGTTATACCAAGGAGGAACAAACATACCTTAAAAATGAGTATGCTCTCCACCACGAGCTGTACTTGTACGAACAGCGCATGCTCGAGGAGGTTGATACTCTTAGAAATCTGTACGAAAACATGTTGGACGATATCTTCGTAAAGGACGCTATGGAGAAGTCTTCTCTGGTGTTTGAGAACACGCGTAAGCCTTGTATTGGCGGAGAGGATCTGTTCTCAGATGAGGCATTTGGGGAAACAATGGAATGGATAAACTAAATCATTTCCTGGCAATAGACATCGCGGGGTATGTGGGCACATTCTTAATGGTGAGGTTAATGATTTCATTCAACTTCATGTTGTGTGCGTTTTTGGTCATTGTAAGGTCTCTCACCTTCTTAGCAGGATCGGTGAAACGAATTGCTACACTGTTAGGGGTGACAACTTTAGTGACACGAGCGGCAATCACACGAGTTCCTTGTACAGATGCGGGTTTGGGTGCGGGTTTGGGTGCGGGTTTGGGTGCGGGTTTGGGTGCGGGCTTGGGAGCGGGCTTGGGAGCGGGCTTGGGAGCAGTCCTCTTGGAGATGGCAACGAATTTGAAAGGTGCTACCTTTTTAATGGTGATGTTGATCATCTCACCGGTCTTCATGTTGTGAGCCTTCTTGGTGATGGTGTACGTTATGAGTTTGTTCGCAGGATTCTTGAATTGAATCTTCACCCGGTCTTTGGTGAGTACTTGCGTTACCTTTCCAACGACAACGCGGTTGTCAGAAGAAGGCGTGGGCTTAGGCGTGGGCTTGGGTGTGGGTTTAGGAGCAACCTTCTTGGCGATGGAAACGAATGCATAAGGTGCTACCTTTTTAATGGTGATGTTGATCATCTCACCGGTCTTCATGTTATGCGCATTCTTGGTGACATTTGAGGTAATCAGTTTCTTGGCGGGGTTTGTATATCTGATCTGCACTTGGTTGGCGTTGATGACTTTCAGAACTCTCCCGGCTACAACGCGGTTTGCAGTGGGTGCAGGCACGGGCTTGGCGGTCTTCTTGGCGATACTCACAATTGCATATGGGGATACACTCTTCAAGTTGACGTTGATGATCTCGTTGACCTTCATATTGTGTGCATTCTTGGCCACGTTGATTGTGATTATTTTCTTTGCGGGATTTGTGAACCTGATCTGCACCTGGTTGGCGTTAATCACTTTAAGAATCCTTGCGTCCACTGTGCGAATTCCTGCAGGTCCTGGTTTGGGAGCGGTCTTCTTGGAGATAGAAATAAAAGGATACAGTCCTCCCTTCTGCAGAACCACGTTGATTTTCTCTCCGACGACCATCATGTGATCATTTTTATCCGCAGATCTCGTGACGGTCTCCTTATTTGGTTTAGTGAAGCGAATTTCCACCTGAGACCTGTTGATGACCTTCAAGACAGTTCCCTCGACGGTTATCTTCTCCGGGACCGCTGGTTTAGATGCGGCTTTCTTGCTGATCGCTTTGAAAGCGTATGGTGCGTCAAATGCAATAACCACGTTGATAATTTCTCCTAATTTCATATTGTGAACACTCTTGGTTACCGTCGAAATAACAACCTTCTTATCTGGTTTGGTGTACTTTATCTGGACTTGGTTAGGGCTGATAACCTTTACAACAGAACCATCGACAGTGCGGGTTTTCGCAGGTGTGACGGGCTTGCACGGCGGGCATTTGCCAGTGTCCTTGGCGTATATTTTGTTCAGGAGGTCGTATACATATTTGTGGGTCCCGAAGATATTGTCTTGCACGACTGTGTAAACACCGGCGGGTGCGTACACTTTATTAGCGTTTCCACCCCTGGTCCCGACCGTCAGAGTCGTCGCAACAGTCACGCCGGTCTCGCTTCTCACGATGTTGGTCGTCAGATTATTGTTAAACGTGGAACCAAATTTCTTGGGTCTGGGGAACTCGATTGGTCTCACACCCATCGCATGAGTCTGACTGGTGTTCGTAAATATGATTGCCAGAACATCTTTGTTGTCAAGAGTAAGCTGAGCTTGCGTAGGGATTTCCCATGCGTTTTTGCTCTTTCTGTAAACATAAATCTTCTTGAACTCGGGAGTCAATGTGAACATAGGTATATTGAAACGCCCGCTCACGAAGGGGTTCTCAAGGGATATGCCAGAAGTATAACGAGCCACCATGTTGGACGCGATAGAGATGTTCTTTGTTATGTTGGTCGTGCTGAGAGTCGACGTGTGGCTCACGCGCTTACCGCCTAGGACAGTTCCCGGAGGCAGAGAGTACGCAGCCTGAACTTGCGTGAATGCGGATGTGGCACTAGCGGCAACTGATACTACCTTAGAAATGCTTTTTGCCACCGAATTGGTTTCTCCAACGCGAGTCACTTTATCAGAAACGCCCTGTGGGACATCAACAGCCGCCGTGGCGAACATAGGGGTTTTGAGATATTCTTTCCCGTTCCATTTGATACTTTGAACTGCCTGAGCGACGCGTGGTAACATCTTGATGACGAGAGTGCCCTGCTTGATGGTAGTCTCGGTGTTTCCCTTTGTAGAGAGCGTCTTGTTGGAAGGAGCGGTAGGGAACTGATATTCCTCTATTCTAGCAGAGGGGATAGAGGGAGTAAACCCTCCGTTATTGTCGGTATCACCGAAATCTTTCACATATCCGTCGCCAAAATCAACCGGGAAATATCCGGTACACGTATCAGTTGGCTTGGCGGGTTCGGGTTTCTTCTCGAACAGCAACGTTGGGCATTTCTGAGCTAGTTCGGCCTCAGTGAAGCATCTCTTAGCGGTAGGATCCACCGAGTTGGAACTGGGAGCCAGACGAAGTTCTGCACCGTCTAACGGGCTGTAACGGTTTTGCTCGAAGACGCTACGCAGAGTCGCATTCATCGGAAACGGACCGCCCACGCTGCGAGCAAGTTCTTCGGACGACATGCTTATACTTTATATAATATAATATATTTTTATATATATATTATGCAATACTTCTTGATTGCCCTGATTCTCGCCGCCGTAATTGGTATCATCGTTTTTATTACAAGGAAACGCGAAAATTACAGTGATTACAATGCCCCGAATGATTTCATGAAGATATACTACTCATCTATCGCACAAGACCCGGCTTTTGACAAGAAGTTTCCATTCTTCGGGACCAAGGACAAATCAGGGCTGCGTTGCAGATTCCCCAACAACAAAGGATGCGATACGATTTGGATCGGTTCGGAACTTGTAGAACTGACTCCCGAACTTAAAAAAAGACTGGAATGTAAATTTCAAATAGATTTTGATAACTGAGTGGCGTTAACACGCGGGTTTCCTTCCAGAGGAAAACCGATAGCAGAAGTCTACGAAATCGGGAAACTGACAGTTATCCAACAGAGGGATACCCTGAGACGCAATGAACTCCTGTAGAACGTGATATGCCGTAACAATTTCCTCGCTTAAAAAATCAAACCAAATTTCTGGGTCATCCTCGACCAGTGAGTATTCTTCTATTTCTTCTTCTTCGTAGTAAGAAGCGTTGTTCTCCTTCTCCTTGGCAATATCCTTGTTTTGCTTCATTTTTGAAAGTGCGTGATATACGCTATTACAAAAGTGTTAAGTTATTACTCGGACCCATGTTCTATCGCTAATACAAAATATTAAGCTATTCGTCAACGGTCATGATATAAAAGTATTCGAAATCTACCGCTACCATATCGTCCTCTGTATATTTCTTGATGTTCTCGGATACTATGATGTCGTCATCACGCATCTCCAGTGCTCCTACAAATCTTCCATGAACTGCCATGGAAATGTTCAGGATCTTAGATATCTCCATCGCGGTCTTCTTCTCGAACCGGATAGGCACATTAGAAGTACCTCCGTTCTTCAGATGAGAGGGAGTGAGTTTCTCGTGGAAAGAACGCTCATACACATAGTATCCGGGACGAATTGTGGTATTCATATCTTTTCAATATAATCAAATTTACATTGAAAATGATAGCAACACATATTTATAGACTTTTTACTGCCGGGGACAAATGACAATCATCTCGTCCCACCCAGAATTCTTCCGTGCTGTGTGATTGTGCTTCCGCCACCGTTGTTTATGTAATCACCGCATGTCAATTCTATCGTCATAGAGTGGTCGTTTCCCGCTGCAATCGGTATAATATTTCCACGAGAATCCGTGAAAGAAATATTGAGTTTGTTCATAGACGCGATTGGATTCTGCAAAACGGTTGGAGGAATACTGACACTGAGCGAATCAACATAAAAATTATTTGAAATTTGTAAAAACAGTGGAAGTTTTGCAAAGCAAAAATTAATACCACCTGAGTTAGAAGTACTGTCGACTTGATTAAAATTGTCAATCTTAATGAATACATTTCTCCGCGGCGGAGCGAATTCTGGAATCCCTATATTGACAAGTCTCGCTTCCTGCACATTCCTGTATCTAGAAGGTAAAGAAATCTGATACTGTGCTGGGGTTGGATATGCTGTTGTATCTCTGTCTGACGAGTCGACGTTTACAATGTGCTTGGTCACAGGCATTTACTAATTACGAATATTATTTTAATATAAATTTATCTCGTTCCGCCCATAATCCTTCCGTGCTGTGTGATTGTGCTTCCCCCGCCATTGTTTACGTAATCACCGCAAGTCAACTCTAACATCATCGTGTGATCATTTCCAGATGCAGGAATTGGTATAAGATTGCCGAGCGAATCTGTCATTGATATGCTTAGTTTGTTCAATGATGCTATGGGATTCTGCAGCATATTTTCCGGAATACTAAAGTTCAAGCAATCTATGAAGAAAATATTTCCACGATCGCTGAATAATGGGAGCTTTGCAAAATAAGAGTTGACACCACCAGGGCCAACGTCATCTATAAAATTAAGTTCATTTATTTTGACGTATACGTATTTTCTCTGCGGTAAAACGTCCGGGAAATCCATTTGTAAGAGACGAGCTTCTTGTATATTTCTGTATCTACTCGGCAACGTGACCTGATATTGAGCTGGCGTTGGGTATGCTGATGTATCTCTGAACTTGGAGTCTATGTTTATAATGTGTTTAGTTAATGGCATTTATTAATTACATACATTATTTTAAAAAAAACTATTCGCTGTCGAACATGGGCTCGGAGCTCACTGGAGTCTCGTCGTCTTCGCCGTCCTCGGCCACGAATGCAAAATCTGACATCTTGTTGGGCTTCTCGGTCACCAGCAGCTGAAGAGCCTGGAAGGTCACGCCCCAGCTAGTGCCGGAGCCGATGAACCACACGCTCCCAATCTCGGCGATGACCTTGACAGTGGCGCCGCGAGGAACATCATCCACAGTAATGTTGCTCTTGTCGGTGTCGAAGACTTGCACATTGGGCTTGCCGTTCCTGAGAGAAACCTTTGCCTTGGTCATAGGTGCATACTTACCAGATGGGTCGACCTTGGTCAGCTTGCGATAGGTGTCCTCCAGGAGCTCGCGGGACTTCTGCTTGCCGAACCAAGCGACACTGTTCTCGTATGCAGCGTCGATCAGGTGGCGATCAAACTCAGTGAGCTTGTTGAAGAGAAGCAGGGTGTTCTCGTTGGTCTCATACCCGCGGAAAGACAGATCCACGCTGTAAGACATGGGGTCGTTCTCGGGGCGGTCGCGGTAAGCGGAGATGCCGAAGGGCAGATTCATCGCAGGGAACTGCAGAGTGACCTTGGTCTTTGTACCGTTCTTGTCAACGATGGGGATGAACTTGCCACCCATCTTGTTCTTCTCAACGGGGCCGAAGCAAATAGAGGCGGGCTCGAAGGTCTTAGCGGTGTAAATGAGAGCCATTTTGAAAGTAGTTGTTTTGGTTGTGTTGAAGACTGTTAAGTTGTTTGTAGGGGGGCTTTGAGGGTCTTTGTTTGTTTGTATCACTATGAGGAGTGGGGGTGGTGAGGAAGATACATTACTGTATGTTCACGCAGCTTTTATACATCGGTGTGATGATATAAGACTACCAGGATC
>Ga0114978_10000942_pt1 | contig 24431 bp, 14 predicted proteins | sample S_140212_EF_Meta_FD_87027 | JGI IMG/M metagenome (GOLD analysis project Ga0114978, IMG submission 87027) | Freshwater microbial communities from Lake Simoncouche, Canada to study carbon cycling - S_140212_EF_MetaG | ecosystem: Environmental > Aquatic > Freshwater > Lake | place: Lake...
GTGCTTTCCAGCAGGCCACGATCTTTCAGGTCAATCAACAACGCCGAGAGCGCTTCGTCGAGTCGCGGCAGGGACCAACCCATTCCATAAGACCCCGTGCCGAAGGCGTTCCCCATCCCCATTTCTCCGCCGTGCATGTCCCAACTGGAACTCGGCGGCCCACCCCCTGCTTCGCCTGGGGCGGGTCCCGTCCAGCCGTTGACGGTGACGAATCCGACTCCCGATTCGACCAGTCGGCGGGCCAGTAAAAGGTTCTGGCCGAGCGGATGCATGCCATAGCGGTCACGAACCTGAACCGGTTCGCGTTCGAGTTCAAAGGCCTGTCGGCCCCCGGCGCCATTCGTTAATTCAAAGGCCCGACCGTACAAATCTTCCCAGTCTTTGGTCACCCGATTTTCCATCGCACCCGATTCGTAGGGATTCAATCCCCCTAACAGTCGCCGCCGTTCGCGCAGTCGTTCTACCTCGACTGCGGGGAGCAGTTCTTCGGGGGCTTTGAACGTAGGCATGGCGGGGTGATTGGTAGCGGAACCGACAAACATCGCGCTATGCCCTGCCCCCAGGTGTCCTCCGGTGGAAATATTCGGGGCACAAAAAACCGGATCGCCGACACACTTAATGAGCCAGACATACGGGGCAACTCCGCGTTGATTCGGGCGAACTTTCGCCATGATCGAACCGAGATAAGGGGAGTCGAGCGGAGCGTCTGCCTGGCCACTGAGGCAGTGATGCATCGCATCAAAATGATTGCTGATATTGCCAACATGAGTCATCGAACGAATCAGGCTGAAGTCGTCGGTCAATGCGGCCATTCGCTGGTGCAGTGACGAAATCCGCATGCCGGGGACCGCCGTTGCGATCGGTTGATAGGGACCACGAATCTCGGCAGGTGCGTCGGGTTTCAAGTCCCATGTGTCCAGATGACTCGGACCGCCGCAGAGCAGAATAAAGATGCACGACTTTTCGGCCGCTCCTCGCCCCAAGCCACGAACCGGATCGACCCCCGCTGCCACCATGCCGTGCGAACCCATCGTCAGAGCACCGACTCCACTTGCCTGAAGCAGCTGACGACGTGAAATCGAGGGTGATAACAAGCGAGATGACGGTCTTGTACCGTTCATGGAAAGACTCATGGCAACTTCCCCAGCGAGATAAAAGCATTTTCCATCACCACAGCAGATCTCTATTCAAAACAACTCTGGCGTGCAAAGTAACAATTGTCAATCTTGATGCGTTGATTGTCTTCAGGCCGAAGGCTTGATTCATCGAGATCAAGACGGACCGGGTCTCATCGGCTGAGCAGTGACACTGCGGAATTCAATTCGTCGATTGCGACCGATCGCATTCAGGCTTCAAGCATCAGGAAATGGACATGGCCAGGAACTTGCGGCCCTGGCCATGCACTGAGAACGGGGGATGATCGAGAGTCGTAATCGCGAAATTACTTCTTCGCGGATGTTTTTTTTGCCGATGACTTCTTCGCCGATGACTTCTTCGCCGACGGTTTCTTCACGGATAATTCCGTCACGGATAACTCCGTCGCGGGTGATTCCGTTGTGGGTAACAGGACCCGTGCTCGTGGGCTGAGACGGTATCGATAGCCGTTGACCAGACTCCGCATGGCGTCAACACTTCCGGGGTTTCCGGCGACTGCTCCGAACAGATGATGGAAGTCTCGGACGAGCTCACACCAAACGGCAGTGGAGGGGAGTTGTTGATTGAGTTGTTCGACGACTGCCGGGATCGACTTTGGCTTGGTCAAGACTTTACCAGGACCAATCTGTCTTGCGGTCCAGTCGAGGATTTCGAGATACTCGGCCTGCGTCAGCGGGAGAAACCCCTTGTCACTGCAACGGAATCCGTCGCGACTGACTTGCATGCCGGGCTTACCCTTCCCTTTGTTACCCAATTCGATGGGGGCCAGGAATCGATCGGCAGCCAACGGCACGGCGGGGGCTTCGTCAGCGGAACGTGCTGGCTTGGTCGCCGTTTTGCGGGCCGCTTTCACGGAAAAGGTTTTGGTGGGTGCCGAGGCTCGAATTCGGCGATGAACCGAGGTAAAGGCAACATTGTCGAGTGTCTTCACTGTTCCCGTGATGACCGGATTCAGATCGACATGTGCGGCGCAGGCAAGAATGGCGACATCGTCCAGCAATCGAACTTCCCGAAATCGACTCTGCCAAAATTTGCCAATTTCGTTATCTTCGCGATTCGCACGCACGGCAATGAACTGACACATGACCCGCATCCACCAGGCGACATCGCTCAACCGCAAACGGATGATTGCCAGCTTTTCCTTATTTTTGCGGATCTTGTTGATTTCTTCCTCATTCGGATCTTCGGCAATCCCTTCCGCATTTTTCCGGACCGGACAGACCAATAACCAGCGTCGAGCCACTTCCTTATCGCTCCAGGTCGCGACGATATCCGGACGAGATCTCATGATCAAATCGATCTGATTCGAGAGCAACGCATATCCGAGCAAATCAATGCCAAATCCGCGGGCCAGCCGCTTCAACTGTCCTTCGATCATCACCTTGCGATGATTGAAGTTCTTGCCCGTGATCGGATCGATCCCCATGAGGAAACAGCGACGAACCACATGATTCGTCACAAACACGGTTGCGATCTCATTCGGTGCAAAGACTTCCATTCGAGCAACTCGAGACATGATTCCACTCCAAATCTTAGAAAATCGAAATTCGACATTTTCAGAATTAGAACATTTTCCTGTCCCGAAATCAATTATCCGATGTGTCCCTTCAATTCGCCAGCCGGCTGATGTCCCCCACCTTTGTGCATTCCGCCCTTGTGTTTCCATCACTTGCCGCCGCTTGCCATCAGAGACCGGGTCGATTCAGGCCGAATGGGGGCGGCCTCGCTTCGACACTGGCATTCTCGTGGCCCTTCAGGAGAATGCCAGTGTCCCCCAAAACGCACCTTCCCAAAAACGGATTCCTAACTTGACGCGTTGTCAGACGGAAGACGAGGAAGCAGAGGCCCCCCCTGGATCTCACACCGTAGCCAAGCTCGAACATACACCCAGATTCGTTCGGCCGATCGCACGGGAATCCCTATGATTTCCGCAGCCTGTGACACGGTGAGCCCGGCGAAATATTTTAATTCGACCAGTTGGCCATGCTGCGGATTCCGCTCACGAAGCTTTTCCAGCGCGACATCGAGCTCCAACAGATTCCGATGGGGATCGGGGATCTGAGCGGGGTCGAGGATCTGATCCGGATCGAGATTGACTCGGTGAACGTCACCGCCATGAATCTGGCGGAGTTTTCTTCGCGCCCGATCGATCAGGATTCGCCGCATCACTTTTGCGGCGGCACCAAAGAAATGGCCACGCCCATCCCAATATTGGTCAACGCTTTTTCCGACCAGTCTGAGATAAACTTCGTGCACCAGATCGGTGGCTTGCAGCGATTGCCCGGAAGGCTCTTGCGAGATTCGTTTCCGGGCGAGGATCCGTAGCTCTTCGTAGATCAAGGGTAAAAGGTCGTCTGCGGCACGTTTATCCCCGTTCGCCATCGCATTGATAATTTCGGTCAGATCAGATCTGGGTAGCCCCTCGGAAGAAGTCATTGAGTTTCTCTTGCAGTGGAAAGTGGTATGGAAATTCCATCCTGAAATCAGGCTCTGATCGAAAACAGGGTCGAAAACGGGTCCGCACCTCATCAGACCGATGGCCCCGCAGCGAGATCGAGTGGAAAACGGTATTTCGTTCTGACAGGATCTCATGCGATGAAAACCGCAGACCACCGCCAAGTATTTGGGCTTTTTGGCAAGATTCCCGGAAATGACTCGGCCGTTGCGACCAACGGCCGTACCACCAACGGCCGTACCACCAACGGCCGTACCACCAACGGCCGTACCACCACGGCCGTACCACCACGGCCCAGTCCATCGACTTACCCGAACAATTCGAGTATCGGCTTGCCTTCTTCGACGATAGCGACCGGGCGGCCTTGTGCGTCGGGGAGGCGGAGTTCGTGGTCGATCCCCAGGGCATGATAGATTGTCGCGGCAAAGTCTTCGGGTTTGTACGGAGGGGTGACGGCATATGCGGCGTCGCGGTCGGTCTGACCGAGAACCGCTCCTCCCCGCACCCCGGCTCCGGCGATCACAGCGGGAAAGAGAGTACTCCAGTGATCGCGGCCCCAGTTGGCGTTACCAGTCGGGGTCCGCCCCATTTCTCCCAGACAGACGACCAAGGTTTCTTCGAGCAGGCCTCGTTCATCCAGGTCAATCAAAAGCGCCGACAGCGTTTGGTCGAGGCCAGGAATCAGATGATCGCCGACATCCTTGCTATTCAGGTGCGAGTCCCAGCTGTACCCATCGGGGGCATCCCAATGGACCGTGACGTAGCGAACTCCCGCTTCAACCAACCTGCGAGCCATCAGTGTCGATTGACCGAACAGGTGGCGACCGTAGCGGTCGCGCATTGCCGGCGATTCCTGGCGCAGATCAAGTGCCCGTCGCGTTCGTTCCGAGGCGACCAGGGATAAGGCGCGTTGTTGGTAGCGGTCATAGGCCGAGAGGTTTTTCTCGACATCAAGCTGCCGCAAGCGCTGATCAAACTGTGAGAGCAGCGATTGACGGCGGTTCAGTCGATCCAGTGTCATCGCTTCCTGGGAAACCAGTCCGTCAATCTGAAACGTCAGTTCTTCATCCGCGCAGGGGCGGTAGTAGGGATTGTCCTGAGGGTCTTTTTTGTCGATCGCCGTCGTGATGGGATCGTATCCGCGACCGAGCCAGCCACCGTATTCGCCTGGGCGCCTCAACTGGACAGTGTAAGTTTGCAGTCTACCGAGGCTATTGGGGAGCACCACGTACTGCGGAAGATTTCCATCAGCGGGCTGCTCAGAGCCGCCATGGCGAAGGGGGTTTTGGGCAAGGTATTCGACCACGGATCCGATCGAGGGCCAGTCTTGGGGGGTGGCGTTAAAGCCACTGCCGATGGGGATATGCCAGCGTTTGCCCGTTTGAACATAGTGTCCACCACCGCTGTGATCGTTGAACGAGTGTGACAGTGTCCGTACGACCGCGAATTTGTCCGAGATGGCCGCACAGCGACTTAGTTTTTCTGAGATGAGCAGGTCGGGGGTCCGACTGGAGATCGGCGAGTAGGGGCCGCGAATCTTGCTGGCGGCCCCGGGCTTTAAGTCAAAGGTTTCCAGCTGGCTGGGGCCACCAAACAGGAAGAGAAAGATGACGCTTTTGGCTTTGGGGCGATTGGCCAATCCCGCGTCTTCGGCGGCGAGCAGTTGCGGCAGCGTCAGTCCGAACAGACCGGCCCCGCCCGCTTGCAACAGCTTGCGGCGAGAAACGCCACTGCAGACAGATGATGATCGACCAGCAATCTCTAACATTCCACGCAGCCTCCTCGTAAGAATCAGCGGGAATTGTAACGAGTTTCGCCCCGCTGATCACAGTTCTCAGGAAAAATTCCTGCGGCAGCGGGGTTCGCTCGTTCGGAATTTGCGAAAACGGATCCTCATTCTGAACGGATTCTCTCGTGGACGAGTCACCATTTTTTGATCGCAGCAGCGGTCATCGGCTGATGGGGTGCGGGTGGCGATGCGGAATGGGCTTCCTGGACATCGGTTCGCAGGAAGACCTCTTGCGACGGACGTGGCATTTCGATCCCTTCGGCCTCGAATCGCTTGTGGATCATCATGTACAGATCATTGATCGCATTGGCTCGTCCATCGAGTGAAGGAAGAAAGGCCCGCACCACGAAGGTCTGACCGCCGCTCAGTTCTTCCAATGACGCTGTCGGGGCTGGGTCTTTCAGCAGTGTCGGCTGTAACGCGGCAATCTCCAGTAATAAACGTCGAATCCGCTGTGGGTCGTTGTTACTTCCGACCATCACCTTGACAGCAAAGCGATTGACACGGTCGCTGAGTGTCCAATTGAGTAATTTGCCGGTGATGAATTCTTTGTTGGGGACAATCAATTCTTTTCGGTCACCGTCAACAATCGTCGTGGCGCGGAATCGGATGCGGGAAACGGTTCCCGTCGTGTCACCCACGGTGACCACATCCCCCACGCGCATCGGGCGTTCAAATAGCAAGATAATGCCCGAAACGAAGTTGGCGAAGATTTCTTGCAACCCGAAGCCGAGCCCCACCGAAGCGGCGGCGACCAGCCACTGAACATTGTTCCAGCCGACTCGAATCTGCGCAAAAGCAAAACCGACTCCTGCGACAAAAATGGCATAACGAACCAAACATGTGGCGGCGAAACGAACACCGGCATCAACCGAAAGATGCTCGTGCAGGATCACCTCAACCAGTCCAGGGATGTTTCGTCCCGCGATGACTGCCATGGCCATGATCAGTATGGCCATCCCCAGATCGGCTGCGGTCACCGGCAGTTGACGTTTCACGGTTTGGCCGACGACCACATATTTTTCGGTCGCTTCGGCGGAAATATGTGTCGTTTCATCGTTCAGTTCGACCTGTTCGACGGTTGTTCTCCAGAGGACAACGCGGTCGAGGATATTCAGCGCGGGAGTCACATCGGCCCAGACCAGCCACAAACCTGCGACGGCGAACGCGATCAGTCCGGTGTCGAGCAGGCGACGCATTTGCGACACGATTTGGGTCAGATTCATCCGGAAGTCAGGCCAGGTCCACCGCGGAAGCAAAAATTGGTTATAGCCCGAGTTGCCGGGCTCGAATCCGGCTTCGGTAATCGTTTGTAATTCCTGATCCTGCAAGACGGCCATCCGTCGTTTTTCCAGTGCAATCCAGCGTCGAACCGTCGCACGCACCAGCATCAGGCTGATGAGCAGCCAAGTGGTGTTTTGCAACCGCCAATTGAGTTGCAGCGCGGTGTAAAAAAAGCCGGACCAGCCCAAGGCGAATAGCAGCAGGCCCGTTCCCACGGCCAACCGGGGGCAGAACCGCCAGAACCGATCAGACCAGGCATCCGCTTCCGCAGCCGCTTTCAAGGACGCCTCGGTCGCTGCTGCGGTGGCCCCCTGAATGGCGGTTTCCTCAGAGGCAGCCTCATTCGGATCCAGTGGCTTGAGTGGGCGACGGATCGTGAGATAACAAAACAGAGCCGTCATCGCGGCGAAGACCAGAAAGGTCAGCCGCCCAATCGAATCGAGTCGATGTTCGTCGGCGACCCCTTCCGTCAATGCAATCAAGCCCACCAGCATCAGGCCGACGGGGATGTACCAACTCAGGTTTCGACGCCAGCGATTGATCGTCGATTTTGGCCAGTTAAAATGGTGCTCTGCAAGTCCACCGCTGAGGCAGGCGATTCGAAGTACTTCGAGCGGAAAGGCAAACAGAGCGGCTCGGAGCATCCCCGCTGCGACGGCGTGTACGAAAGTGATCGTTGAAGCGCTATGATCGATCCGCCAGCCGACGAACCAGAGCAGCAGTGGCCAGCCACTGGCAATGATCAGAGTTAAAGAGAGGGTTTGGAGCGTTGGCGTCAGGTTGCGACATTCACGGTGAGACGCCGCCAGACCGCGATGATGCACGAGTTTTTTCAAAATCGGCCGTAACGCCAACCAAACAACAAAGGAAACCGCCGAGATGGCCCACCAGAAGGGGAGCCGGTTGATATTCATTTTGGCGGCATCACCGACCGAATTCCACGAGGGCTGGTCCGCGAGCCAAGAGAGAGATTTCGACGCCTTCAGGAGGTTGTCCTGGCTGAATGCTTGCCCTGTCCGAATCCAAAGTACACGTTCGTCGACATAGTCAGCGTATTTCGTTGTCAGATTCAGCAGTCGTCGCTCGAGGTTATCCATTTCGACCAGTTGCTGGAAAAAACGAGAATAGTCAGCATCAAGCCCTTTGATCAGATTGCGTCGTTCTGAGAGCAGTGACTTCAGGTTGGCGACAATCGGCTTTTGGTCGAGGGGGACACCGAGTTCCGCAGACCGTTTGACCACGGCCGCATCGAGATCGAGCAGTGCCAGGCGATCCGAGTCGAGTTGAAAAAGGCGCATGCGCGCCTCGCGAACCACATCGTTCCGGTGCAAGAGGCTAGACCTCAAGCCGCGGGGATTCAGCAATTTCGCTCGTTGTTGTCGGAGCAACAATCCAATCGAATCGGTCAGTCCAACATCCCGAACCATCGACTGGGTCCGCTCGAATTCCTTTTCCAGTTCCATCCAGGAATTCGTTGCCCGTTCATGGCGTTGCTCGAGCGCTTGAATTTTGTCGGTGATATCGTGTCGCTCTTGGGCGAGCTCGAGGTTTCCCTGAGCAACCGGCTTCAATTCCGGAGTGGTTTTGGCGACGAGTTCTTCGGCCTGTCGGACTCGTTGGTCCGCCTGATTTCCCCGGCGTTTTGCGAGTTCATCCTGGAGCAGATTGAGTTCCCCGACTTTGAGGGCCAGTTCCCGAGTGGCCAGTTCCCGTTGGGCCTGCACGAGGTCGGCAGCAGCCACGGATTGGAACCAGTCCGCTTCGGCGTGCAGTGCCCGTCGTTCGTCCTCAGCGCGAACTCGTCGTGACAAGAGAAACGCCTGATGGGCCTGCATCAATTCACGTGGCTCGCCCGCACTGGGAAGGGTGACGATCTGATCGTTAATTTCGATTAAGCGGTCTTCGACTTCCGCCAGTTCGTTGACCAGTTCCTCGGGTCGAGTTCGCCATAGGGCGAGTTCGACTTCGAGTGTTCCCACTCGTTTTCTCAGTCCGTCCTGAGAATCATCGAGCTGTTTTTCTCGCAGTTCCACCATTCGCTCGAGTTCGTTGAGATCGCTCACGTTGACGATGGCGGGATTGGCGGTAGCCGGAGACTGTTCCAGCCGAATTTCGGTGTTCCGCAGCATCGCTTTCACGTTTGCCAGGCTCCGTTCGAGTCGCTCGCCCTTTTCGCGGTGCTCTTGTGCGATCTCAAGTCGCTCGATGGCATCTTTTAAATAGCTGAGGATATTTTCACGCAGATTCGGCGCGAGGTCTTGATTGGCCTCGACCACCCTGATCTGCTTTTCCAACGTTTGAATCGAAGGGACTTCAATTTTGGCTGCGGATTGGGCATGAGCCGTCGCAGACAACAGTCCCAGAGTCAGTCCGTAAACCACAAACAGTCGCCAACTCATGATTGCTTCCCTGCATTTTCATCGACTTTGCTTCACCGAGTCGCCCTAACGACCTGGACAAGGGACCTGCAGCGCTGCGGAAAATCTCGCTGTCGTTCACTTGTCGAAAGATCGCTTTGCGATCCCGATTTGGTAACGCCGATTCATCCTGAACCGATCGTTGGTGCGTGGTATGGCAGAAATTGCCGAGTCATGTCAACATGTCTCGAATCGCGGAGGGGTTGGTTGCTGAATTTGGGGAACTTGGTTTGTGTGAGGATTTGGCGAATTCCTAAAGAAATCATGCGGGGGGAACGGGGACCTCGCTTGAAGATTGAGGGGAGTTCGCGTTAGTGTCGCCGTGCCGGATTGAGTCGATTGATCTGCAATCCGTTTAAAATCTGGATCGGATGAGGAAATGCCCTTTGCTGCTGCAGCGTCTGAGAAAAACAGCCTGAGTACTGCGATACAAGAAACCGTCCAGATGATTTCTGGCAAACTTGGTCGCGTGCCGGACCTGACCATTGCGTTCGTTTCGCAACATCACGCCAAGAATTTCCCCTCGATGGCGGCATCGATCGTAGACCGACTGGGTGGCGGAATTTTGCTCGGTTGTACGGGTGAAACCATCATTGGTGGTCATCGGGAATACGAAGAAGGGCCTGCCTTCTCGTTGTGGTGCGGCGTATTGCCTGGGGCAGATTTGGTCCCTTTTCAATTGGAATTTGCCGAAACTCCCGATGGTTTCATGTGCAGTGGCCTGCCGGACGACTTGGGGGCTCGCGCGAAAGAGACGCGTGCCGTACTGCTGCTGGGTGAACCCTTTTCTTCGGTCCCTCAATCGGTACTGGACCTCTTGGCCGATGAATTGCCCGACGTCCCGGTGATTGGTGGCATGGCAAGTGGGGGAAATCCGGGTGAAAATCGGTTGTTTCTGAATCATCAAGAGATTCATCAGGGGGCTGTCGGAGTGGTGCTTCGAGGGGGGCCGCAGGTCCGTACGGTGGTTTCGCAAGGTTGTCGACCGATCGGGGCTCCGTTTGTGGTGACGAAGGCCGAGCGGAATGTGGTTTACGAATTGGGTGGATCCACACCCATGCAGCGATTGCAAGAAATATTTCAACTGCTTCCCCCCCGTGATCAGAAGCTGGTCGAGGGGGGAATTCACATTGGGATCGCCTTAAATGAATATCAGGAATCCTTTCATCGGGGGGATTTTCTGATACTGAATGTGGTTGGGATCGACAAAAAGTCGGGTGCCTTAAAAGCGGGGGGAGTCGTCCGGGTTGGACAGACCGTTCAGTTTCAGATTCGGGACGGTGAGACGGCGGATGCGGACTTGAAGAGGTTGTTGGAAAGACATTCGTCAATCTATCCCCATCTCCCCGCCGCCAGTTTATTATTCAGCTGCAATGGTCGGGGATCACGGATGTTTTCTGCGCCCGACCATGACGCCGGCTTGATCCAAACCCGGTTGGGTCCGTTGCCATTAGCTGGGATTTTTGCTCAGGGAGAGTTGGGGCCCGTGGGTGGTAAAAATTACATTCATGGATTCACTGCGAGTATTGCACTTTTCGAAGAAGAAGCGGTTTGATGACGGTATTGCATGGTTTTGATTCCTCGGCCGGTTATCAAGGTGGATTTGTCTCTATCGGCAACTTTGATGGAGTCCACTGCGGTCATCAGGCGATGCTGGCGTCCTTGGTTCAGCGGGCGCGGTCCGACGGTGTTCCGGCGGTGGTGCTGACGTTTGATCCACACCCGATTGAACTGCTGCGTCCTCAGGCCGCTCCGCCTCGATTGACAACTCTGATTCATCGAGCGGAATTGCTGGAACAATTCGGTATCGATTTTGTAATTGTTTTGCCAACAACGACTGAGTTTCTGGCAAGAACCGCCGAAGATTTCTTTCACTCGATTATTCTCGCCGAACTTCAAGCACGTGGCCTGGTCGAAGGGCCCAACTTTTTCTTTGGCAGAAACCGGGCGGGAAGCATCACTGTGCTGAAAAGTTTTTGTGCCAGTCAAAATCTGACACTGGATGTGATTTCCCCTGTGATCGTGAATCAACAACTGGTTTCTTCGAGCGTGATCCGCTCGCTGATCGAGTCGGGGAATCTGGCCGAATCGGTCCAGTTATTGGGTCATTCCTATCAACTTTCCGGCACGGTTGGACGGGGAGCCGAGCGTGGCCGACAGCTTGGTTTTCCCACCGCGAATCTGGTCGATATGGAAACCCTGATTCCAGGAAATGGAGTCTACGCTGCGACAACATCAATCGAGGGGGTTTGCTATGCGGCGGCGGTGAACATTGGGCCCAATCCGACCTTTGGCGAGCTATCAAAAAAAGTGGAAGTTCATCTGCTCGATTATTGTGGAAATCTTTACGGTAAAAGACTGAATGTCGATTTCCTGGTAAGAATTCGTGATGTGATTCGATTTTCGTCGGTCGAGGGACTGTTGATGCAGTTACGTCAGGACATCGAGCAGGTGCGGCTCATGACCGGAGTGTCGGCCTGAAACACAGGACGAGTTTGCCTGATCCGCGAAACGGATCTGAGCAGGGATCGCACTGGATAAGAAGATCAAGTCAAATGACTTGAGCGATTCTTTCGGGATTTCTCGCTGGAATAACCGTTTTATCTCAAAAACGGAATCGCGGGAAAAACGAAAAAAGCGGCAGGGGTCGATGGTCGACGCCTGCCGCTCGTCAGTCTGGTAACGTGAACCTGCTGTGGACCCGTCCGTGGTCTCAACAGAACGTTCGCCGGACAATTCATCTATGGTCTCAGGCCAGTTGTTTTTTTCGACCGACGAGGGTCCGAATCCGTTCGGCCAGCAGAGCTGAGTCGAATGGTTTGCGGAACGTCTCGTTGAACGGGGTACGGTCGAAACCACTAGCCGTGTCATCGTCGCTCAGTAGCGCCACGAGTACGGCGTCGGCATATTCGTTGTTTTTACGCAGGTTATGCGCAATCAACGTTGCCTCGTGTCGTCCCATGCCGAAATCGATCACCACGCAGTCTGGATGCAGTGACTCTGCCTGAATGCCGGCTTCAAAGCCACTCGCCGCGGATTCAATTTTGTAATCCATGGGAGGCATCAGATCAAGAATCTGTCCTCGAACGTTCTGGTCAACACCAACGAGGAGCAACTTGCCCATCGCTTCATCTTCCAGTTCGCCCAAGGGCATTCCATGTTCTTTAAGGAACCGGATCAAGTGGTCGCGTGGAATGCGACGGTCCTGTGATCCTGGAATGCGGTAACCGCGCAGACGGCCGGAGTCGAACCATTTGCTTACTGTGCGGGGGGCAACCTTGCAGATCTTTGCTACCTGTCCAGTAGTGAAGATCGTTCTCATCGCGGGCTCTCCAATCACTAGATTGTTCTCACACAGAAGGGCGTCGCGACCCTCCGGATCTCCACCCTCAAACGTGTTAACGAGGTTCGGGTGCCGAATTTTTACTCTCGGTACCAAAACCGCCGATTGCTCGGAGTCGGTGTCTCTTCTGCAGATGTCAGGAATATCGAGTGAATGCGAAATTCCTGACCCCTGTAAAGAGTCTTCACGCGTCGGGCATCGGCGGGCACTTCGACTTGATCCCTTGGTCGAAATACCCGTGAAGGGCGGGGAATGTGTGGTTACCGCCACAGAATGATCCATCCTGTGTTGAGAAACCCCGAATTGTCCTGCCCCCCAGACGGTCCCGCTGTACAAACCCCACATTTCAGATCAATCGGCATCCGTCATGTGGTCGTTGGCACCGCTGCAAACCGTCTCGCTAATTGAATCGTCTTTTCAGGAATCTCTCTTGACATGTTTTCCCCAAGAAGTTGGGGATCTGGCAGGTGAACTTCATCCGGCCTGCCAAGTTGAACCCGTTTCCCGGAAAACTCGCGTTGAATTACCGAAGTTGACGTACTTTCCTGAAGAACAGGGGAAACCCAAGACGCCGTTCAGGCCTGAGGGGATCGGATACAAGAACGGAAATTTCCGGAATTTTGGAATTCGCATCCAGATCGACTACGGTTTTGGCTCGATCCCATCCAGCGACCTCGCAAAAGCCTTCCCGCATGACGCATCACCCGCATGATTCGCGATGACATGATCCACGATGAAACGTCTGGAACGAAGTTTCGTTTAAAGAGATCATGGTCCGCGAGAACTGAATCCGAAAAACATGAATCAAACCTGAATTCAGCAGAGAGAATTTTCAAGTCAGGCCAATCCTAACAAACCTTCACCTTGTTGAGGCTCGTAGCGCCTTGTAGCATCGATTGTAACGACGAAATCGAAGATCCCGATGTTTCAACGATTTTTAGCCGTTTATTGAAACGTGAAGCGGCGGATCGCGATTCGAATACGCTCGATGGTAGAGGAGAAGGCATGCGGACCTCATTGCTGACACGAAAACAGGGCGTGACGCTCGGTTTGTTTGTACTAATAGGGGGATTCTTCGCCGACAATGCGTGGTCGCAGGGGCGCGGCCGCGGGGGTGATCGCCCAGATCGCGTTGGACGGATGCGCGACGATACCTCAAGCCTTTTGATGTCGATGCGAAAAAAAGAAGTCCTGGACCAGTTAAAGTTGACCCCTGAACAGGAAAAACAACTGGGCGAGATCCGAAATGCGTCATTTCGAATTCCCCCAGGAACCAGTCCTGAAGATTTCGAGAAGCTCCGCAAAGAAACCGACGAAAAAGCGGTCAACGTCCTCAGTGCCGAACAAAAATTGACGTGGCAGAAGATTAAGACGGAAGCCGAAGCGGGACGACAAGAGAACAGTCGTGCGGCGGGAGCCACGCCCGATGCTGGTCGATCAGGTTCCACGGGTGGAGTCGTCCGCGCAGTAAACACTCAGGCCGTTACTCCGGGTGTCATTACCGAAGAGAAGCCACCAGAAGGGGCTCGCGCGGTGATCTCGTTCGGTCCCCTTGCGGCACTGAGGGTCTCGCAGGCCAAGGCAAAAGAGGACGAAGAGAAAAATCCCAACGAAGCGAAGGTCGAAAAGCAGTCTGACGAGAAGCAGGCCGAGGATTCAAACACCGAGTTCGCTGCGGTCGACACCCCTGCCCCGCGCACCACGCAATCACCCGATGTTGCCGCAGCCAATGACACACCAGCCAAACGCGCCAAAGGGGAAGAAGAACCAAACCTCTCGTTTGAATTCCGCTACGCCCCCTGGTCTGACGTATTGAAGCTGTTTGCCGATGCGAACGATCTGACGCTGGACCTGAATGATGTTCCTCCAGGGACATTCAACTATTACGACAATCAACAATACACGATGACCGAGGCACTCGACATCATCAATGGATACCTGCTGAGTAAGGGGTATGTGCTGGTGCGACGAGATCGATTCTTGGTCTGTTTGAATATCGAAAACCCGATCCCGCCGAATGTGGTCCCCAATGTCACCATGGCGGAACTCGAAAAACGAGGCAAAAACGAATTACTGAATCTGATCCTTCCGCTCACCGGAATGGAAGCCGAAACGGTCGTCACCGAGGTGAAAGAGTTGCTCGGTCCGCAAGGAAAAGCCTCGGCGCTGAAAAGTACAAACTCATTGGTATTGACCGATATTGGCAGCAACTTGAGGCGTGTCGCGTGGCTCATGACATCGGGAACACCCGTTGATAAACGGGATACGGCATTCAAAGCGATCGCGTTGAAACATATTTCCGCTGCTGAAGCCGAACGAACCGTTCGGAGACTCTTCGGTCTGAACACCCCGATCACCTCTTCGGGGGGGACCCAGCAAGCCGGTAACCCGTTTGGTGGGGGTGGTGGTCGAGGAGGCTTTGGTGGGGGAGGATTCCCCGGCGGTGGAGGATTCCCGGGCGGGGGTGGGTTTCCGGGTGGAGGCGGGTTTCCCGGTGGCGGGGGATTCCCAGGCGGTGGGGGGGGAGGTCAGCCAGGTCAGCCCGGCGGGGCACCAGCTCCAGCAGCTCTCGGTGGTGCGCGATCTCAGTTAAAGGGAAAAATTCAGGTTACAGCAGACACCCGAACCAACCATTTGCTGGTGACCGCGGCGGCACCACTGCTGAAGGTTGTGGAAGAAGTCGTCAAGGCGCTGGATACGAATAAAGATTCTGCCGGAAATGACCTCGAAGTCAAAAGCAGTCCTTCCTTTCCGAAGGCCTACACCATTCGGGGTGGCGATTCAACCTCGGTCGCTCGAACGCTGAATATGGTCATGCCGGGTGTTGTCATTGGTGATGACAGCCGTTCGGGCAAGATTTTTATTCAGGGTACGAAAGAAGAGCACGTCGAAGTGGAACGCTATATTCGGGAGTTCTCGGGCGAAGCATCAGGCTCGGTGACGGTGATTAATCTGACAAAACTGGATCCTGGCCAAGTCACCAATTCGCTGCGTAACCTGTTCCTGAATGACTCGAACCGTGCACCATCGATTGAGGCAGACGCCAACGGACGACGAATCATGGTCCGGGGAACGGCTGATCAAATTCTGCAGGTAAAAGAATTGCTGCGGAGTTTAGGAGAAATTCCTCCTGCAGAAGGTCCCGATGATTCAGCACCGACCGATCGTGGCAACATTCGACAATTGCGCGTTGGGTCGCATGACCCGAACGAGATCCTGGGATTGGTCCAGCGGACTTGGGGTGCTTCGGGCCGCAGTCCATTCCGGATTGTGATTCCGTCCCGGTCAAGTCCCATTCGGGGGCGAAAAGTCCCGGGCGAGTCCTCGCCGGACCTCGAATCCGATCCCGTCAATCCAGCTCCGCTACGAGGGGATCGGGGCGAGTCTTCCCGGTCACCCAATTCGGCACCTGCGGAAAAACGGTCCGCTGAACCGCTTGAACAAAATCCACGTCGCGATCGCAGTGGTCCCGATGCCTTTCTTCCCCGCTCGAAGACCAGGCCCGCGACGACACAATTGATTCCTCGACCTGTTGCCGAAAAATCCCGTCCAGCCGGTGCGGAACTGCAACTGGTGAGTCAGGAAGTCACTTCGGTTCCCACCCTGTCGGAACGAGAATCGACCGATAGCGATATTGCCCAAGAGACCACGGTGACTCCTGCTACCGACGAAGCCTTCGTGAATCGGCGACAACCTCCTGTGAAAGCCCCTGCCGCATTCCCTTTGAACGGGAACAATCCCGATTCTCCCATCGGGGCGACCGTGATGGGGAATGAGATTATTCTCACTGGCCCCGACAGCCAGTCACTGGATGAACTCGAAGAACTGATCACCACGCTCGTCGATGCAATTCCCCAGCGGACCCACTGGACGGTCTTCTATCTGAAAACTGCTGACGCCACAGAAACATCGCAGATGATTGAACGTCTGTTTCCACAGAGCTCGGTGACAAACTCATCCAGCAGCAGCAGTGATGGCGGTTTTTTTGGTAGCTTCACCAGTGGTCTGTCTCGGTTTGGCAGCGGGATGATGAATGCGACGGGATTGAATCAGACATTGGGTGGATCACAGAACCTGCGAATCATTACCGATGTTCGCTCAAACGCACTGTTCGTCACTGGACCTCAAGAGGTGATTCGGGACGTTGAATACATGCTGGAATTGCTGGATGCCAGTGAACTTCCCCAATCCTTACGTGATCGGCTCCCCCGTTCGATTCCCGTGGAACATGCCGACATCGACGAAGTGGCCGAGATCGTGGAATCGCTGTTCAAGGACAAAATGCAGGGCGAGCAACCCCAGAATAACCAGCAACAATTTAACCCGCTGGCGATGATGATGGGTGGCGCGAATCGAGGTGGAGCGGCAGGACGAAAGGCTCAAGGCCCTGAGTTAACCCTGGGCGTCGACCGTCGGACCAGTCATCTGGTGATTTCCTGTAACGACGCGATTTTTCAACAGGTCGAGACCGTCGTCAAGACGATCGATAAACGAGCGAAAGAGGCCAATCGGACGGTCCGAATTGTTCCCCTCAAAACAGCCGACCCGACCGTCGTTCAATCGACACTGACTTCGCTTATGCCGAAGGTAACGGTCAGTGCGACTCGTTCCCGTTCTCCAAAAAGAAATGACCAGGCAGGGGGTGCGACTCCTGATCGAAATGCCATGCCGCAAATGGGGCAGCCTGGTGGTCGCATGGGTGGTGGTGGTTTTCCGGGGGGTGGATTCCCGGGTGGTGGATTCCCGGGTGGTGGATTCCAAGGAGGAGGTGGTTTTCCAGGCGGCGGTGGCGGCGGACGGGGAGGATTTCCCGGTGGTGGCGGTATCCCCGGCGGTGGTGGACGCGGTGGGCGGGGCAACTGAGCCTCTGTTCGCAAGGGGATTGTTCCCTTTTTCCGATCGTTTGCGATTGGAGCGGAATGGTAAACCTGGATCTCGGCGGTGCGTCGGTTGAAATTTTTCCTCTGGGTGAGTCGGGTTTGGTTGTTCGTTTTGGCGAGACAATCAACCTCACCGTTCACCATCGGATTTGCAGACTGGCAGCATACCTCACCGAATTTCCGCTGCCAGGTATCATCGAGTTCGTTCCCGCCTATACGACGCTGACAATTTACTACGATCTGTGGAAAACAAGCTTTGAGGAGTTAGCAGAGGGACTCAAAAATCTAACGCATAACCTTCCCGAAGCACGAGAAGCAGACCGTCCCCTCATCGAGATTCCGGTCTGTTATGGGGGCGAGTTTGGTCCTGACCTGGAATATGTCGCTCAGCAGCATTCCTTGACGACAGATGACGTGATCGAAATCCACTCGTCGGTCACTTATCGAGTCTACCTGATCGGGTTTGCTCCTGGTTTTCCCTATCTCGGCGGGATGTCAACCCGAATTGCGACCCCGCGTCGCGAGTCACCTCGGTTGAGTATCCCAGCAGGTTCCGTTGGTATTGCGGGGGAACAAACGGGTGTTTATCCGCTCGAGACTCCAGGGGGTTGGCAGCTAATTGGTTGCACCCCGTGGAAACTGTTTCTCCCTGAACAAACGCCCCCAACCCGTTTGACTGTCGGCGATCAAGTCCGGTTTCGACCGATCACACACGAGACGTTTATTCAGTTGAGGAACGATTCTCGATGAGCTTGCGTGTGCTTCGAGCGGGGATGCTTACGACCGTGCAAGATCTCGGTCGAACAGGATTCCAGCAATATGGGGTGATCGTCAGCGGGGTAATGGACCCGCTGTCGCTGCGGATTGCCAATTTGCTGGTTGGCAATCCGCAACAGGCGGCGGGACTGGAAATCACGCTGATGGGACCGACGCTGCTGTTTGAACAAGATGCCTTGATTGCCATCACAGGAGCCGATCTCTCTCCCAGAATCAATCAGCTGGTGGTGCCCGCTTGGAGACCCGTCTGGGTACGTGCCGGAAGCCAGTTGGATTTCGGGGCTGCCGTATTTGGCTGTCGCGTTTGTCTCGCTGTCGCGGGAGGAATCGATGTGCCGCTCGTCATGAATAGCCGCAGCACTTGCCTTTCCGCACAACTCGGCGGTTACCGGGGACGATCGCTGCTGATCGACGATTCCCTTCCCGTGGGATTCGCATCACCACAAGCCATTCAACGAATCCGCCAACTCGCCGAGGCCTTATCTGATCAATCGATGAGTTCCGTCACATGGTTTGCTGGGATGGACCTGGCGAATTACGCGAACGAACCGACGATCCGTGTGATCCCTGGCAGTCAGTATGATTGGTTTACAGCAGCCAGCCAGAAAACATTCTTAAACGAGACCTTCTGTATTTCGCCCCAGTCTGACCGAATGGGTTTTCGACTTTCCGGCCCTTTGCTGCACCAACAAAAGCCGCGAGAACTCCTTTCTGAAGCAGTCACTTTTGGGACGATTCAGGTCCCCGCCGATGGTCATCCGATTATCCTCATGGCAGATCGCCCTACCACAGGTGGCTATGCCAAGATCGCCCAAGTGATTGCCGTCGATCTTCCGGTACTAGCCCAGATGAAGCCCGGCTCAAAAGTTCGATTCCAAGCCATCACCCTCGAAGCAGCACGGCAGGAATTTCGTTCCCGCGAAGTCCAAATTGATCGGCTGCGCTGTGGAATTCCTCTCAACTGAAACGGAAGAAAGGATACGGGCATCATCCAATCCATCGACTTGAACTGCGATCTCGGAGAAAGCTTCGGAGCCTATCAACTTGGCCAGGACGCCGAAATTCTGACATACGTGACCTCGGCCAACATTGCCTGCGGATTTCACGCCGGCGACCCAGCCACCATGCGGAAAACCGTCCGACTGGCCCTCGAAAAGGGAGTTGCCATCGGAGCCCATCCCGGATTTCCGGATCTGGTTGGATTCGGTCGGCGCGAGATGCAGGTCGCCAGTCAAGATGTCCAGGATCTGGTACTGTATCAACTCGGAGCCCTGCACGCCTTTGTCGTGTCGGAAGGGGCCGTGCTGCGTCATGTTAAACCTCATGGAGCACTCTACAACATGGCCGCCAAGGATCCCGAATACGCTCGGGCGATTGCCACCCCCCTTCACCGCTTTGACCCCTCATTAATTCTGTTCGGCCCATCAGGGAGCGAGTTGATTGCCGCAGGGAAATCGGCAGGACTTCGTACGGCCAGTGAAGTCTTTGCAGATCGTCGCTATGAACAGGACGGATCACTCAGCCCCCGAAATCAGCCAGGGGCGGTGATCACCGACTGCGAACAAGCGATCCAACAGGTGCTGCAGATGGTTCAGACCAGACAAGTGCAGACGCGTCAGGGAACATCATTACCGATACAGGCCGAGACCATCTGCCTTCACGGTGACGGTCCCCATGCACTGGAGTTCGCCCGACGAATTCGGTCAGCACTCGAGGCGCTGGGGGTGACCGTCCGGGGGGTTAGATGAAGAACGTGCATCCCCGTAAGACCACAGTCCGCTTTCCGCTCTTCCTTAGTTAACTTTTGCTCAAGCGAATCTTTTCGAGCTCTCTCCAAGAAAGCCTCCCGAAAACTGCCGTCATCGAGAGTACCGATCTTGAATACGATGAATCGATTCGCAATTCAAAACACCCCAATTTGAGCACCGATCATCATCAAAAACCGTATCTGAATCCCGGCGTTGCGCACATCGGTTGCCTCTTTGCAGCCTCAGCCCTTGCGTCTGGAATGCCAATCCGGCCTCTTCAAGGCTGCGATTTTGCAGGCTTAACTTCCCAGCGTTCGCCAAAGAAGTCGGCGTCGACAATTTTACCGGGATAACGACTGTTTGCCGGTACCCGAATATCCACAATCGCCCAGTCCGGCAGCTTCGGGATTTGGCGGGCATTGTTCAGATAATCGTATTCCCGGTACGTGAAACCGCTGTTCAGAACCACATACTTCTCGGGATTCAATGGGTTCGGGTAAATCGCGATCGGGGCGTGATTGACCGCGTCAAACTTGCGATCCCCAACCGTGAGGCCATTCGCTTCCCACTGAATGGGAAGCTTCGAGGCGATCCGGGCCATCAATTGATTCGCTTGGGCGTCTCCCCAAATGACCAGATTCGACTCGGCAATGTCTTTGTCGGTAATCTCGCTGTCACGTTTCACCACGACATCCCCCCGCATCTGTCGACGCCAGTGCGTGACCGCATGGGTAAACTCGGACTGAACCCATTTATCGACCGCTTCACTGCGACAGGAACCGCTCGGCTTGACGAAAATAAACGAGTCCATCAGGGCGTCATCGATCGGCCCTTGCAAACCATGTTTTTTCCGCAGTCCTTGTGCATGCCCCGGCTTCCAGGTCGATCCCTCGCGCACAAATGCGCCGTCTGCGGGAATGTCCATGGCTCCCCCCGCATCGATCCGGATCTTGCCTGGATGGCCTTGCGGAGGTCGGATGGTGAAGGCGGTGACATTCCCGGTGGTGACATGGAGCTCATTCCCGACCGGCTTGACCACCACTCGAGACTCGTCCCAATGCTGCTGCATCCCCTCGATCGTCAGCCAGTGCATCTGGTTATACTTAAGTGTGTAGGTGACGAGCTGAACCTGTGCAGGGGTGCGATCAATCCCTTTGATCGCCCATTCGGCCAGCTTCGCTTCAATCTGCTTGCCCGACTCAGGATGAATGCTGTGTGCCGTGTTAGGGCCGATAATATGCAATAGCTTCATCCCTTCCCGCTCGTACGCCGTCTCCATGATATCCGCCGCCTGCTTTTGAATATCCATATCACCGCTGTAGGCGACCGTCGGTAGATGAGCGAGATTGGCGGCGTATCCAGGGCAATCGTACATCCGCCAGAGTGCTCGTTCATATGGGGTGGGGGTCAGGGTTTCTTTCTGGAAATGTCGCAAAAATTCCGGGGTTTCGGAAAAGCCTGCTCCAGGATTGGCGGCGAACCATTGGTCTGGATAGTGAACGGCAAACTGCCAGCAGGCTGCTCCTCCCATCGAAAAACCTCGTACCGCTACGCGATCCGGGTCGACTCGATATTGTTTCTTCACCGCATCCAGAGCTTCGAGCGAATCGATTTCTCCCGCCAGTTTATTCGCGTTGCAGTAGCGACCATAAGGATGCAACACGATGGTGTTCGCAGGCGAAATCGCGCCGACATTTTTTGAGCGATCATTCAGGAAGTTGACTTCACTCAGCAATTCCCCTCGACCATGAAACCAGAAATCCAGTCGATGATTTTCCGTCCCCTCGAACTGATAAGAGGGGGGAATGACAAGCCCGTACGGCTGAACGGTCTTGTCGATCTTGGAAACATAACCCCGGACAACGACTCCGGTCTGCCGAGTCCATGGGGAGTCGCCCGCCAGCAACTGATCCGCTCGCTGGTGTCCCTGCTGCAATAGCGATTGCCCCACAGCGATCTCTTTAGGATCAAAAAACTCCTGAAACCGCAGCGCCTGATCGACGGCTCGATGGAAAATCAGCACGTCCGGCAGCAGCGAACTCACCTGAGACGAATTCGATTGACTCAACTTTTCGAGTTTGGCCTGTAGTGACTGCAACCCTTTGTTGAGATCCGTTCGATCCGCTTCCGTCACTTCGATCCCCAGCTTGGGAACACGACGGACCTGTTCCGCCGTGTTATCAGAGGGGCCATCCGCCACAACGACTTGAGTGGCCAGAACTGCCGCAACCAGAGCGAGCACAATCTGTCGACGGAAGGGAATGAACATCATGGTTCCTACAAAGGGAGTGGTAAATTCTCTGAGGGTAACAACGGTTTGCTCTGACAGCCTCTTCATGAAGGCAGATCTTAGTGAAGAGGACTCTTCACTAAGACTAATTGCGAGGAATTACAAGAGGGAATGAACCACTAATCCCGATAGCAGTTTGGGATAGAAGTAGGTGCTTTTGGGAGGCATGGTCTCGCGGCCTTCCGCAATTTCCTGGACATGCTCGATCGTGGCAGGGGCCACCAGGCAACCCAATTGATGTGATTTGGCATTCAATGCAGTGGTCGTTTCATCAATTCGATGAACGTATTGGAATTTTGGCTCCCCGCCGACCTGCTTGAAGATCAATTCGTCCAGCAGCAGCTTGTGCAACAGACTGACCCCCAGCGATTGCCACGCCTGACTGTGATCAGCAGCCAGTTGCCCCATCAGGCTGGCATCCAGCACGCGGACGAACAGCCAGGTCCCATCGGCGGCGGTACCGAATCCAAAGACATTTTGGCCCCCGTCCGCCTGGATCAGCTCCCACGTCTCTGCCGCGGCTTTGTCCCCTTGGCCAATCACGTCGATGGCACAGTACGGTTCCAGTGCCGCAGCAATCTGCGCCGAGGTCAATTCGGGGGAAAGCCCCGAGACCAGTCGGTGGGTTGGCAGAATCTGTAATCCAGCGTCCTGCATCCCGACAAAATGCATCAGCACCGAATTGGCGGACGAGAGATCATCGAGCTTTCCGGCAGCCTGCAGCTCCCGGCGGTATGTCAAGGCGGTTTCATAACGATGGTGGCCGTCAGCAATAAAGACCGGCTTGTCGTGTAAGCTCGCTTTCACTTTGCTGATCACCTGATGATCCTTGATCACCCACATGCGATGAATCACACCAAGGTGATCGGTTGCCTGAGAGGGGGTAAGAGGGATACAGGCTTCGTCCAACAGGTGCTGGATCGAGTCGGCCCCTTCCTCGTCTGGATACAGGCCAAAGATGGGTGATAGATTGGCTTGTGTCGCACGGATCAGCATCAGGCGATCCTGCTTGGGGCCTGAAAGCGTCTGTTCGTGTGGAAAGACGTTTCCCGTTCCGAAGTCCTCCAGCCGAACCCGTGCCAGAAATCCGCCACGAACGTGCGTCTTCCCTTCCCAGCGGAATTCCTGCGAATAGACGTAAATCGCATCTTCCGGTTCCTGCAACAAAACCCCATCCAGCATCCAATGCTTGAGAAAATCGGCGGCCCGGCCATACTTAGTATTGGCATCCGGATCGGCAGGTTCCTGTCGATTCAGCTCCAGCCGAATAAAGTTGCAGGGATGCTGCTTGTAAAGCTGGTCCTGAAACCGGGAGTCGATGATATCGTAGGGGGGCGTCACGACATCCGAAAGATCCCCCACTTGAGAGAGGTCGTAGCGCCAACCTCGAAACGGACTGACATCAACCATTTGCAAAAAGCCTTCCTGCATTCAAAACTCGCGTTGGAATCCAAGGTCCAACTGGAACCATACAATGAAGGAAGTCACCCTGCGGTTCAAGTCCCTCGGCATCCGCTTTTGAAATCCTGAATCAATCCCGCTTCCCAATAAGGTCAACCGATGACTCATCGATGGAGTCTGTTCTCGTTTTTTTTCTCTTTATTCGTTTCACTTTCCGCCCAGGCGCAGACGATCGATCTGACCCACGCGGTCGTCGTGATTCGGTCAGAAGAACTCCCGGCAGCGGAAAAAATTGCTCCGACCATTCTCACCGAAGAAATCCGCCGTCGTAGCGGCTTGGTGTGGGAAGTCACCACCCACTGGCCCGCTCATGCGGAGGTGGTGATTGCCATTTCGACCCTCAACCACCCCCCTACCTGGAAACCTCAGATCGAGGCCGCGATCGAAAATGTTCCCCGGCAGTCCGAGGCTTATTCTATTCAGGTGCTTCCCGCCACCCGCGAACAGCCCCTCACGATCGCCATCACTGGTTACGACGCCCGCGGGGCCATGTTCGGAGTCGGCAAACTGCTGCGTCAACTGAATTGGAAGCCGGGCCACGTCGATTGCCCCAGCAACCTGCAGGCGAGCGAAGCCCCCGATCGCCCGATTCGAGGCCATCAGATTGGCTATCGGGATACCGCAAACAGCTGGGATACCTGGACTATCGAACAGTTTGACCAGTATTTTCGTGAACTCGTGATCTTCGGGGCCAACGCCGTCGAAAACATCCCTTGGCAGGAAGATAAGCCGGGGCCGCTCATGAAATATCCTCGCGAAGAGATGAATTTCCATTTCGCTGAATTATGCGAAAAATACGATCTCGCCCATTGGATCTGGGTTCCCGTCCTGA
>Ga0114978_10000943_pt1 | contig 24430 bp, 15 predicted proteins | sample S_140212_EF_Meta_FD_87027 | JGI IMG/M metagenome (GOLD analysis project Ga0114978, IMG submission 87027) | Freshwater microbial communities from Lake Simoncouche, Canada to study carbon cycling - S_140212_EF_MetaG | ecosystem: Environmental > Aquatic > Freshwater > Lake | place: Lake...
CATCACCCGCAAGGTCTTCGAGAAGGCGCTCCCGAAACTGAAGGTGCTTTCCAAGTACGGCATCGGCGTCGACAAGATCGACGTGAAGTCCTGCACCGAATTCGGCATCCCGCTCCTCTTCACCCCTGGCGTCAATCACACCACGGTCGCCGAACATACCTTCCTCCTCCTGCTCGCGCTCGAGAAGAATTTCCTCTTCCACACCGACTCCACCCGAGCGAACACGTGGAAACGTAAGACCGGTCACGAGCTCCTCGAAAAAACCATCGGCATCATCGGCCTCGGCCGAATCGGCAAAGAAGTCGCCATCCGCGCTCGCGCTTTCGGAATGAGCGTCATCGCGCACGACATTTATTGGGACGAAAAATTCGCCGCTGCGCACAACGTCAAACGGGCCGCCAACCTCGACGAGATCTACGCCGCCTCCGACTACATCTCGCTCCACACGAATCTCACGCCCGAGACGCGCGACCTGATGAGCGCGAAAAGTTTCCCGAAGATGAAAAAGGGCGTCCTCATCCTCAACTGCGCCCGCGGCGAAATTGTTCACACAGCCGACATGGTCGCTGCCCTCAAGTCCGGACAAGTCGGCGGCTACGGCACCGACGTCCTCGACGAAGAGCCGCCGACTCCCGATCACCCGCTCCTCAAATTGCCGAACGTCGTCTGCACCCCGCATATCGGCTCCCGCACCTACGAGAGCGTCGTCCGCCAGGCCACCGCCGCGGTGAAGAACCTCATCCTCGCGATGCACGGCGAAAAACCCCTCGCCCAAATCAACCCCGAAGTGCCGGTCAAGAAAGTCGTCTAATCCACGCTCGCTCGTGGGCCGGCGCCCGCCGCCTCCGAGCTCTGACTCAGAACCAGACTCTCAACGCTCCACCCTCAACGATTCCGAATCCCATGGAAACCTTCTACGTCGTACCCGAAGAACAACACAACGCCCTCGTCGCCGCCGCCTACAAAAAACGCGGTTACTCCAAGGCCGAAGCCGAAGCCGGCGCACGCTTTTGCGCCGACGCCTCGCGCCACGGCATCCGCACCCACAACGCCCTCAAGGCCCTCCATCTCGATCACGTGTTCGGCTCTGGCTCCCAGGGCTGCGTACCGAAAGCCAAAATCGAGAAAGTAAAAACCCGTTTCCGCGGCGCGGCCGTCTGGAACGCCAATAAAAAACTCGGCCAGGCCACCGGCTACGCCGCCATCGAGGAAGCCATCAAACTCGCCGATAAATACGGCGTCGGCATGGTCTCCGTCGACAACGCCTTCCACTACCTCTGGGGTGGCGGCTACGTGATGGACGCCGCCAAACGCGGCTACATCGCCTACACGAATTGCACCGCCGCCCTCGCGGAAGTCGTCCCGTTCGGTGGCACGTTCCCCACCCTCGGCACCAATCCCCACTCGTGGGGCTTTCCGACCACCGCTGCGATCGGCTATCCCATCGTGATCGATTGGGCCACCTCCGTCGTCGCCATGGGCCGCGTCCAACAGCTCCTCCGCGAAGGCAAACAACTCCCGCCCAACGCCGCCGTTGACGTCAACGGCCAGCCCACCACCGACCCGGCGCAGGCGAAATACCTGATCCCCTTCGGCGCGCACAAGGGCTACGGCCTCGCGCTCATGAACGAGATCATCGGCGCCTTCATCGGCGGCTCGCTCCCCACCTTGCGTAACCGTTGGGATCAGGTCGGCGACGACAAAGGCACCTGCGCCTTCTTCTTCCAAGTCTGGCACCCCGATGCGATGAACGCCGGCGCCTTCGCCAAAGGTCGCGACCAACAGCAAAACGTCAAAGCCGTCATCGCCGACATCCTCGGCCACGGCAACGAAGCCTGCATGTTGCCCGGCCAGCTCGAAGCCGCCGCCGCCGCCCGCACCGCCAAGAACGCCGGCCTCCTCTTCAGTGAAGCCGAGATCGCCGCCTTCAACGAAATCGCCCACGAGACCCGCAAGCCTCGCTGGAAACTCGCCGACCTCAAAGTCGCCGAGTAAACTGTTGCGCTGCTTTCGAAACGAGCGGCGGTTTCCAACCGCCGAACTCAGCAAGGGCCGCCCCTCAAAGGCCGGCCCTTTTTTGTGCCCGACGATCGCTTCACCTCCATGCGCCTTGGATTTCGGCGGCGCTTTCGCAGCACCCGCCGCAGGGGCTCGGCGTTGCGCAGCCTATCGGCCAAATGCCCAGAGTTTCGTCGTCGTGCGCAGGTAGAGCCGCTCGCCCACGAGCGCCGGCGTCGCGAGGATGCGTTCACCAAAATCCGCCTGATGCAAAATCTCCGGCTTGTCGCCGCCCGCCTTCACAACCGTGAGTTTACCGAGGAGCGATGCCAGGTAGATGCGGCCGTCCGCTGCCACGGGCGAGGCGTAATAGCTTCCCAGCGCACCGGTCAGGCGTTCCTGAGCGTAATGCGGCGCGCCGGTCTGCGGGTCGAGCGACGACATGAGCCCGCCGTCCCTCACGAAATAAATGCGGCCATCGTAAAAAAGCGGCGACGGCACGTAGGGTAATCCCTGCCGGTATTTCCACGCCACGTGGGATGCCGAAATATCACCGGCGCCGCCAGGCGTCACGGCAATGAGCAGATTCTCAGCACGGGCGTTGCGGGCTTTCCGGATTTCCCAGTCTTCCTTCGTATATTTGCCGTCGCGATTCGCATCCACGCCGCGCCAGTAGTCGCGCCGTTCAATCGGGATTTCATCCGGCGTGACCTCGTCGTCGCCGTTCTTGTTGTACGTCTTCAGAAATTGGTCCCACGGCGGTACGGCCGAGTCGGCGACGGCGTTCGACCAACCGCCAAAAATCAGCCGATCGCCAGCAATCACGGGAGTCGTGCAAACCAGCCCGGTGATTCCTTCAACCACCCAACGCTCCGCACCCGTCCGCAGATCGTAGCCCTTCAGTCGCGCAGAGGCCCCGAGCACGATTTCATCCACGCCGTGGTTTCGCCAATGCGCGGGCGAACCGAAACTGCCGCCCGCCTCTGGCCGCGAAGTTTCCCACAGCAGGGCGCCGCTCGCGAGGTCCAGCGCGAGCAGCGACGAGTAGCGATATTGATCGCGATTCAAAACGACCGCACGCCCCACGATAATCGGCGACGCGCCCGAGCCATACTGGCCGTAGGATTCGGCCGCCGGCAGCGGACGCCGCCACAGTTCCTTCCCCTCGAAATCGTGGCAGACGAGCCCGAACGATCCGCAGTAGCTCACGACGCGCTGCCCGTCCGTCGCGGGCGTGGCGGCCGCCGGGCTGCCGTCGGAACGGTGAAACTCCTCCACGTGCTCCAGCGTGAAGGCCCGCGTCCAGCGCAACGTTCCCGTCGCGCGCTCGTAGCAGCGCACCTCGAAGTTTGGCTCAGCGAAAGTCGTGACAAAAATCCGCTCGCCCCACACGCACGGCGAAGAGGGCGACCACGGCACTGCTACGCTCCACACCACGCCTTCGTGGGGTCCGATCTTCGTCGGCGGCTTGGCACCGGCCGCGAATCCGGAACCATTCGGACCCCGAAATTGCGGCCAGTACGCCGAGCCGGCGTCCTGCGCGGCGAGCGCGACGAAACCGATCACCAACGACGAGGCCAACGTCGCGAGACGGTGATTCATGGCGGGAGATGACTACTGGCGCCCGAGTCGATAGAGATGACCGGCCGTCCGGATGAAAAGCGCCCCGTCTGCGACGGCGTACGAGGCGAGCGCGCGCTCCTCCAGTTTATTTGTCGCGATCTTCTCAAACGTGCGCGCCGCCTTCACGACGGTACCGACGCCATCCTCGCTCAGGAAAAATATCTTACCTTCGGCCGCGATGGGCGACGCCGAGTAGTTGCCCTCGATCCGCTCCTGCCAGTGGACGGTTCCGGTCTTCGCGTCCCAGCAGGTCGCGATGCCACTATCGGCGACGCCGTAGAGCTCGTCCCCGACCACGACGACCGACGGCGTGAGCGGCGCGCCCTTGGTCGTGCGCCACGCGACATGCGTGTCGGTCACGTCGCCCGCGCCGTCGGGCCGAATCGCGAGCAGATCGGCGCGGTTGAAACCGGTCGCGATAAACAGCAACCCGTGTGCGAACACTGGTCGCGGCACCACCGAATAGCCCTCGCCGTAGCGCACCCGCCAGATTTCGCGGCCATCCTTCGGGTCGAGCGCCCACACCGCACCGCTCCCCGGCGTGATAATCTGGATACGTCCATTCACGCTAATCACGAGCGGCGTGCAGAACGAAAAATACGACTTCACCGTGATCCCGCGCGGCACTTTCCACGCGACCTCGCCGGTGGCTTTTTCGAGCGCGACGACACACGGATCCTTCGTGCCATCGGAATTGAACACGAGCCGCTCGCCCGCGAGCGCCGGCGAGCCGCCATTGCCGTGCAACGGATCGTAGCGGAGGGAGTGGTTCCGCCAGAGGATTTTCCCGGCCCGATCCAGACACGCGGTGCCGTGGTGGCCGAAATGCAGATAAACCCGATCACCTTCGACGATCGCGGTCGGGCTGGCGGGACTATTTTTCGTGTGCACGGGCTTCACGCTCGCTTCGCTCGCCGAAAAAACCTCCGTTTCCCACAACGCTCGCCCGCTCGCCACGTCGAGCGCCAGCGCGCGCAGGGACACTCCACCCGACGCATTCGGGACTCCCGTCGTGAGAAAAATCTGTCCGCCACTAATCGCCGGCGACGACCAACCCGCGCCGGGCACGGCGACTTTCCACGCGACATTTTTGCTCGTTGACCACTCCGTCGGCAGTCCGATCGCGGTTGACGTCCCCTGACCCGTGGGCCCGCGAAACTCGGGCCAGTCTTCACCTCGGAGCAGCGGACAGGCGGTCAATAACAATGCAGCAAAGAGGGAGCGGAGTCTCATGAATAGGAGGGATACAGCGGCAGCTGATGCCGGGCCGTCACTTGCCGGCGGCCAAAGCGAAAAGTTGTTTTTGGCCGGTAATGTAAAGGACGCCGTTGGCGGCGACGGCGGTGCCGTGCTGGAGATCGGGGAGCTGGGTATTGGTGACGAGGAGTTTTTTCTCCCGGCCGACGGCGAACACAAATACCGCACCTTCGGAACTTTGAATGTAAACCTTGCCATCGGCGACGAGCGGCGAGCCCCAGATGTTGGATTTTACGTCGTGCGACCACAGTTTCTTCCCGCTGACTGCATCGAGGCACGATAGGTAGCCGGGCGTGTCCGCGGCGTAAACGAGACCGTTATGCACGACGGGCATCGAAATACTGTCGCTGAAATCGAGTCCATCGAGCCGCCAAATCTCGGCGGATTTTGTGACGTCGCCACGCTGCTTGGCGTCGAGGCAGCGGAGGGCACCCGCGCCGGAGCCCGCCTCGGGTTCACCGATGGCGGCGTAGACTCGGTCACCGACGAAGACGGGCGCGGCAAGAAACTGAAACAGCGTCTCCGGTTCGCCCGAAGGGAGCGTTTTTTCGTGCGCCTTGCCGTTGAATTTCCAGAGGAGTTTACCGGTGGCCGGCGCGAAACTGTAGAGCCAGCCGTCGCCGCCGGGGAAGGCAACTTGCGCCACGCCCGCGACGACGCCGTATCCAGGCGAGCCCCATTGGCCAGTCATGATGCGGGCACCGGGCGAGTTGTCCTGCCACAAAACTTTTCCCGTCTGCGCATCGACTGCGAGGAAGCTGGGGGCGGCGGGGTTCTTGACCTTGCCGGTCTTGTAGTCGGCGGAGGTGCCGGTGACGACAAACACGCGTCCGTCCACCACGAGGGGCGACGACGACGAGGCCTGATTCGGCATTACGCCGAGGGTGGCGCGCATATCAATCGACCAAATCAGTTTGCCGTCCCGCGCCGCGCGGCAGACGAGTTCGGCCCGATTACTCACATAATAGACATTGTCTCCGGATACACACGGAGTGGACGTGACGCCAATCGTGCCGTCGTCTTCGCTGGGGTTGCGGAGCTTTTCGTGGGTGACCGCCCAGAGGAGTTGGCCGTCGCTCTCCGCAAAGCACTTCATCACACCGCGCTGTTCGGTGTGATCCTTGGTGTCATTGTCGGTGCCGATGAAGACGCGACCGCCACTGATTACGGGCGCGCAAAAGGTGACCTTACCGAGCGAGGCGATCCACTTGATATTCTTGGCCGGAGTTTTTCCTCCGAAGCTCCACTCGGCGGGTAAACCGACTTCACCCGAAACCATATTGCGGTCCGGTCGGCCGCCGAGCATCGGCCAATCATCGGCGCATAGCGAAGACCACGTGAGCAGCGTAATCAAGGGTAGCCCGCCTCGTGAGAGGCGGGACGAAATACCCTTGGTCACCGAACAAATCCCTGCTCTCACGAGCAGGGCTACGCGTGACCATTGGTCGATAGGTTTTATCATTTTTCGGCGATGCATACGAGGTGGGTAAACGTCTTCACGTAGATCCGACCACCGTCGACACACGGGGTGCTGTGCGTACCTTCGCCAAGGGAACTGCGCCCGAGTTCTTTGAAGGTATCGCCGGTCGCCAGAACGATCATCTCGCCCTTGGTGCTCGCGCAGTAAATCTTTCCATCGATCAACACCGGCGAGCTAAAAAACTCGGCCCGCGGCAGGCGCTCCGACCAGATTTCCTTACCCGTCGCCGCCTCAATCGCGCTGGCGAACCCCGCGTCGCTGATCAGATACAGGCGTCCCTCGTGGAACAGCGGCGTCGGCACATAAGGCGTCGCCCGACGGAGCGTGTAGGCCACGTGGGTCTTCCCGACGTCGCCCTTACCGCCGAGCTTGATCGCCGAGAGATAGTTGCCCGTCCCAGCGCCGGAGCCGCAGCTGCCAATCGCGAGATCGCCGGCTACGATCGCAGAAGCCACCATGCGTTTGTCGAAAACCGGTGAATCCCAATTGAACGCGCCGGTGCGCACATCGATACTGGACACACCGTGCGACTGGCTCGTGAGCAGCAATTCGACCGTTCCGTCTGCGCGCTCATGCGTGATGGGCGTGCAGTAAGCAGCCGCAATGTTGGGGTTGAGACCGGACGCGCGCGGCGACTTCCACACCACCGCGCCCGTGCGCGCATCGAGCGAGACAACCGAACTCGCGCCGTCCTGATCGTTCGTCACGATCACGTTTCCTTCGTAAATCATCGGCGAGGCCCCGTGGCCATGTTGCGCTGCAAACGTCCCGAGGTCGCGGCTCCATAATTCCTTTCCCGCGTGGTCGAAGGCGCGAACCCAGAAGTGATCATTCGAAACAAAACAGGCGACGACACGCTCGGCGTCGACCACGGGTGAAGTGTTGGCGTAGCCCGAGTTTTTATTGCCCGGACGCGCCATCGGCAGCGGATAACTCTTTTGCCACAATTCCTTCCCATCCGATTTCCGCACGCAAATGATCGCGCGCTCTTTCCCGTTATCCAAGGCGGTCAACAAGAACAACCGGTCACCCCACGCAACCGGCTGCGAGTGGCTCGCCCCGGCGATCGGCACGCGCCACGCAAAACCGTTTTCATCCCAGGTAACCGGCACGCCCTTGGCGGTGCTGATACCCGTGCCGTTCGGGCCGCGGAAGCGGGTCCACTCTTGGGCCTCCGCATGGACGACGAAGCACGTGGTCGAGACCAGAATCAGCAGGGCGGCGTGGGGAAAGAATTTCATGGGGTACTGGAGGGGGGCTTGGTAACGAGTAAGGGAACTTGACGAAGCACACGCCGCGGAGGATCCGCGGTCAAAGAGAATTCAGTCGCCAGCACCCCGTGGCGAGCGCTTGCCGTAGGCATCCCAATCAACCAACACTTCTATCCCCCACCCCCATGAAAATTTATCCCGCGTTCATTGCGCTCTCGTTTATGCTCGGCTCATTGGCCGCTTCAGCCGCGACCAACGCGGACTGGCCCGGCTGGCGCGGACCGACGGCCGACGGCCACGCAGCCGCCGGCCAAAACGTACCGACGACGTGGAGCGAAACGGAAAACATCATCTGGCGCGCGCCGCTTCGCGGGCGCGGGCACAGCTCGCCCACCATCGTGGGCAGTCGCGTTTACGTCGCGACGGCCGACCCTGCCACTCAGGAGCAGCTCGTGCTCTGCCTCGATCGCACCACAGGCAAGTCCGTTTGGGAAACCGTCGTCCATCGCGGCCCGCTCGAAGCCGGCAACCACAAGGTCTCCTCCGCCGCCTCGTCAACCGTCGCCTGGGACGGCGAGCGGCTCCACATCATGTTTCTCCACGCCAAAGCGATTTACGCGACGGCGCTCGACGTTTCGGGAAAAATCCTGTGGCAGACGCGCGTCGATGACTACGTGGCACACCAGGGCTTCGGCGCCTCTCCGGTGATCCACGAGTCGGTCGTGCTCATCGCCTCCGATCATCGCGGTGGCGGCAAGGTTGCCGGCCTCGACCGGCGCACGGGAAAAATCCTCTGGGAGCACGCGCGCCCAAAAATCGCTAACTACGCGACGCCCGCGGTGCTGAAGGTCGCCGGCCGCACGCAGCTCGTGCTCGGCGGCTGCAAGCTCCTCGTGAGCCTCGATCCGCTGACAGGCAAACAACTCTGGGAGCTCGCGGGCTCAACCGAGGAGACCGTGGTGACCGCCACGACCGATGGCACCCGCGTCTTCGTGAGCGGCGGCTACCCGAAGCTCCACACGATGGCCGTCGAGGCAGACGGCTCCGGCAAGATCGCCTGGGAAAACAACACCAAGGTTTATGTGCCCTCGATGCTCGTGCGGGCCGGCCACGTCTTCGCCGTCCTCGACGCTGGCCACGCCATTTGCTGGAACGCCGCGACTGGCGAGGAACTCTGGCGCGAGAAGGTGGACAAGGATTTCTTCAGCTCGCCCGTGATGCTCGGCTCGCGCATCTACGCAACGAGCCTGCGCGGGGCAACGTCGGTGTTCGAGGCGACGCCACAAGCGTGCACGCTCCTCTCGCAAAACCAACTCGGCGACGAGTCGTATGCGTCCCCCGCGATCTGCGGTGATCGGATCTACCTGCGCGGGGTCAAAAAGGCGGAACCTAGGCAAGAGTATCTCTGGTGCATCGGCGAAAAGTAAACGCGCGGTGGCGCCTATTCATTGTCGGGGCGTGCTTCGCCGGCGATGTTTCCGTGTCCGCGTCGCCGGCAGCGCTCATCGCTTCACCCCGCAACCACAACGCGTGGGCCCATTCCGCGATCTCCGACGGGCGTCTCTACCTGCGCTACCTCGATACGATTTCGCGTTACGATATCCGCACCGCTCACTCCCCGCGGAAATCATAGCAGATCAACCGCGCTGGGGACCCGCTGAGCGCGTCGCGCTCATTGTGCACGACATAAAGGAGCCCGCGGTGCAGGGCGGGCAGCGTCCACGTCGACGCAGCCTGAAACAAGCGCACGCGCTGTTTCGTCACGACGCCTTTCGGGGTGAGGGCGAACTCGGCTAATAGGCCGTCCTCACCGAGACAAAAGATCCGTTCACCCGCTTGGAGCAGGCTCGCGCGAAAAAAGCTCTGCGTGCGACCGGACTCTTGGAAACGCGTGTCGTCGCTCCACACAATTTTTCCCGTGGCCACCTCGAGACACTTGAACTCGGTGTCGGGCGGATTGCGGCCCGCAAAGCCGTACAGGTGGCTGTCGATTTGCAGCGGCATCATCCAGTGCAGGCCGAAGCCGCGCTGCGTCCAGAGCTGCTTCGATTTCAGATTCTCGTCGAACTCCAGTAACGTGCCGCCCTTCTCGTAGGTTTCGGAAATATAGACGCGCGTGGAGTCCACGACGAGCGGCGTGCCCGCGATCACGGATTCGAAGACTTTCGCGCGCCACGGAAAGCGGTCGTACACTTTGCCCGTTTGCGGGTCGATCGTGAGCAACCCGCCGGCGCTCGGACGGCTATCGCCGGCGGCGATCACGAGCGCGACCTCGCGTCCACGAATCGTGGATACGATGGGCGAAGCGTAACTGGCGCCCCACGTGTCTTCGACTTCCCAGAGCGTTTTCCCCGTGAGCTTATCAAACGCCGCGACGCAGGTGCCCGAGGTCCCGTCGCGCGCCTTCCCGCCGACATTCACAATCACCCGATCTTTCCACACGCAGGGCGTCGGGCCGTAGCCGAAAAAATATTGGGGGATTTGGTAGTCCGCGGTCAGATCGCGGCGCCAGAGGAGTTTTCCCGTTTTGAGATCGAGACAATGCAGCAGCGCGGTCACGCCCGCGACGTAGATGCGATCACCGTCAATCACCGCACTGGAGCGCGGCCCAGGGCTGAAGCCGTAGCGATCCTGATACGCGACGGGAGTGTCGAAACGCCAAAAACGCCGACCCGTTTCCGGATCGAGGCAGTCGACAGTTTCCTTGCCGTCGACGCGGTGAAAGTAAACGAGGCGGCCAGCAGATAAGACCGGACAGGCGTAGCCCTCGCCCGTCGTCAGCTCCCAGATTTTCTTCGGCCCGCCCGCCGGCCACACGCCGAGCAGCTTAGTCTCGGAGCTCGTGGCGTCGTGTTTCGGTCCGAGGAAATGCGGCCAATCGGCGGTGATCGCACCCGCGGGCAACGCCTTCGGCGCGGCGTGAAACGTCAGACCAGCGACGGGCTTCGCCTCTTGGGCGACGGCGCTATTGCAAAATGAGACAAGTCCGAGAACGGCAAAGCGGGTGAGAAATTTTAACGCGTGCATAGGGCGACCCGCGAAAGCGTGCGGGGTGTCGGCCTTGCCGCAACTGAAAGGTTTGCAGCGAGTCACTCCGCTCACTTTCCTGCGCGCCCCGATCTCCCTCCCGCTCATGACCCACGCTGCCACCCTCGTCTCCCGCCTGCCCGCACTGCTGTCCCGCACGCGCTTCTACTATGGTTGGGTCGTGGTCGGCCTCGCGGCGCTCGCGATGGTGGGGACGCTGCCTGGTCGGACGCAGGGGCTGGGCCTGATCACGGAATCGTTGTTAAAAGATCTCCAGCTCGACCGCGTGACGTTCGCCGAAATGAATCTGTGGGCGACGCTTCTCGGCTCCCTCTGCTGCATCGGCGTCGGTCGCCTGCAGGATCAGATCGGCACCCGGATCGTGCTCACCGCGATTGCCGCGCTGTTGGGGCTGGTCGTGTTGGCGATGAGTGTGACGACCGGGGTGGCGGCCATGTTTGGCTTGCTCGTGTTATCGCGCGGCCTCGGTCAGAGCGCGCTTTCGGTGGTGAGTGTCACGATGGTCGGCCAGTGGTTTCGCGGTCGATTGAATCTGGCGATGGGGATTTTTTCCGTGGCCTTGAGCGTGGGCTTCATGACGGCGTTTCCGATCATCGGTGCAATCGTCGTCAGCGATGGCTGGCGGACAGCGTGGGCCACGATCGGCTGGTGTCTTCTGCCTGGGCTGGCGCTGATCGCGTGGTGGCTGGCCCGCCGCGGACCGGAAGAATGTGGCTTGGCGTGGGAGAACACGGCGACGCCGGCGACGGCCGAACGGACGGTGAGCATGACGTGGGGCGAGGCGCTCCGCACGCCGGCGTTCTGGGTCTTCGCCCTCGCGAGTTCGACCTACAACCTCGTCGCGTCAGGCGTGGGCTTGTTCAACGAGTCAATCCTCACCGAGCGCGGTTTCGCGGCGGGGACCTATCACCGCAGTCTCGTGATCGTGGCCCTCCTTTCACTCGTCGGAAATTTCCTCGGCGGCTGGCTCGCTGTGCGCTGGAGCATGAATCGCCTCATGGCGCTCACGATGGCTCTGCTCGGCATGGCGCTGTGCGCCCTGCCTTCGCTCACGACGCTCGCGCAAGTGGACGCGTTCTCAGTCGTGATGGGCCTCACGGGCGGATTTGTGATCGTGATTTTCTTCAGTGTCTGGGCGCAGGTTTTTGGTCGCGCCCATTTAGGTCGCATCGTCGGCACGGCACAGATGATGACGGTGCTGGCCTCGGCAGTTGGCCCGTTGCTCCTCGCGCAGTGCCACGCCGCCACCGGATCGTATGCCGCAGTATTCTACGCTTTGGCCGCCGTAGTCGCACTCCTCGCACTCGCGGCCTTGTGGGTGCGCCTACCCTCAGCGAAGTAGGCTGTGAGATCGCTCGCGTTTTTCTTTGGGCGGGTGGAGCGACCCGACTCAAGCCGCCAGCCGCGCGCCAACGGCAAGTCAGCCAACCCAAGATTCCGGTCGAGATCGCGTCGGCCTTAGTTCACCGCACTGGCGGCGGAGACCAACGGCTCACCGTAAGGCAAATCGTCGGGCAGCGGAACGAGCTCCCGGAATTGGCTCCAGAGGCGCGAGAAATCTTTGTTCACGTCGCCCGACAGACAGTCAGTGATGTCGGCGGCGGCTTCGGGATGCCGTTCGACAACTTGCTTGAACGAGAAGCCCGGTTGATAAAACGCGTAAACGAGTTTGCGCATGTTTTCGACGCCGGCGCGGATCGTGGCACCATAGGTCGCGAAACGCTCCGGGGACAGATCTCCGGCGACCAAGCCGGCGTGCACGGTCTCGCCAACCAGCACGCCACTCTTCAACGCCAGCATGACGCCGCTGCTGAAAACGGGATCGAGAAACGCGAGCGCATCGCCGACGAGGACGAGACCGGGCGACGCGCAATAGCGCGAGTGCCGCGAATACTCGCTCGTGACCCAATACTCGCCCGTGCACCGGCCGACGGACAGACGGTCTTTGATCCACACGTTTTCGCCGATCTCACGTTGGAAAATTGCCTCCGGATCTTTGACGCCGTCGCGCGTGAGATATTTACCCTCGGCCACGACGCCGACGCTGACCATGCCACCGTGCTGCGGGATGTGCCAGAACCAGCCCTTGTCAGGGATGAAGGCGACGGTGGTTTCGCCCTCATCGATGCCCTCGGCTCGCTTCGAATCCTGATAGTAGGTCCACACGGCGATCTTATTGAGAAAGGGATCGCGCTCCCGCCAACCGTTTGCCTGGGAGGCGAAGGCCTCTTTGCCGGTGCAGTCGAGCGTGATGGGGGCACGAAACTCGTGGGCGCATCCCGCCGCATCAGTTGCCGCCACGCCGACGACGCGGTCCCCCTCCCGCAAGAGGCGTGTGACTTTGATTTCCTCGCGGACTTCGACACCCTTCTGGCGGGCGTTGTCGAGCATCATTTGATCGAACTCTGAACGCAGCACCTGCCACGATTGCGCGATGGTATCCTTGTCGTAGCGGGTGGAAAAATAGAAGGGCTGCGAGCGCCCGCCTTCCGGCTGCACGAAGCGCACGCTGTATTTTTTCACGAAGTGCGATTGCCGCATCTGCGGAATCATGCCGAGCCGATCGAGCGGTTGAAACGTGAACGGGATCAGCGACTCACCAATATGGTAGCGGGGAAATTTTTCCCGCTCGAGGATCAGCACGCGATGGCCGTATTCGCCGAGGATGGCACCGGTCGATGCACCCGCGGGACCGCCGCCGATGATAATGGCGTCGTAGTTCACAGGGGAGGAGGCGGAAGGGGTGAGGGATGACATTGAAAAAAAATTAGGAGGGAAATGTTAGGCCGATTCCGCGGGAGCAGGCCTGCGCCGCTGACACTGAAAAAGCACGTAGCCAAGGCCAGCGCCAAAACCAAGCCCGTGCGCCGCGCCCCAGAGCAGCCGGCCGTTAGCACCGCGCACCAGAGCGTAGAGGTACTCGCCCGCGTAATAGCCAACGCTGTGCAGCGCGAGCAACACCGCAAACATCGCGAGGAATCCGCGCGGGGGTCCAAACGCGCGCATGAACAACCACGTCATCACCGCCAGGCCCGTCGCCGCGCCGAGAAAATCTGCGCGCATTTCGCCCTTCAGGCCGAACCAAAATGCGCACCAGCATACCGCGTAGGCCAGAAACACCGTCGCAAAGCACAACGTGAAACGCCACGCCGCGCCCGGTGCCGCGACGAGCCGGCTGAGCGCGAGCCCGCCCAAACCGAGGTAAACCAAGGCCGTCGTCGTATAGAGGCCCACCGTGCCTGGCACCAAACGAAACGCCCAAATTGAATACGCCAGCGTGCTCACCACCCCGAAACTCAGGCACCCGTAGACCATCGCAAAACCCAACGAAGCTCGCGAACGTGCGTCGGCAGGGTCGGGAGCGAGGCGAAACAGTTTCATCGAGAACCACGGAATCATACTGGGGGGAACGCTAGGAAAAGGAGAAAAGTGCGCGGCGCAAATCTTGCGTCGCGTTTTTCCACCACCCACCACGCAGGCCTCCGGACCGGTCAGATGCGGTCGCAGGAGCCGTACGCACTGGTCCACAGGATCCTCAACGTCGGCGATCCCGAGTTCGACGAGTCGAGGACGAAGCTGTGTTTTTCTGCTTTTTACGCCGGTGCGCGGCGCGATGAACTGCGCCGCGACACCTCAGCCCTGACCCTGCTCTGGCAACGTAAAAGGCGCGCCCGAGCGCACGACCGACACCCGACACCGCATCATCATGATGACACCCTTCGTGCGAGGGGGCTACGTCTGCGACATCAGTCGCTACGGCGAGAGGCGCACGTCATCACGCCCGAGACGCCGTTGCGCAACCGCGCGCACCCGATCGCGTGGTCGCATCCAGCCTACGCCCAGCGGAGCGGTTTTGCGCGCAACGATACCCAGGTCGGTGCGTCTCACTCGCCGCGTCACCGTAATCCCCGAAACCAGCCGCTTGTCGGCTGGCTCCCGCGTGGCCGCGTTCGTTTTTAAAAACCCACCCCATGAAGCTCCCCTATTCTATTCCCACGATCGCCGGCTGCCTTGCCCTGACTCTCGCACCAAGCGCGGCGGCGCAAACGCCGGCCACCGCCAGCGCGGCCGCGAGCATTGTGCTGAGTCCGTTTGAAGTCATCGCCAACACCGGCGGTTACGCCGCGACGACCACGCAGGTGGCCACCGGTTTCAATCGCGACGTCCAGCGGACGCCCCTCGCCGTCAACATCCTAACCGAGGAATTTATCCGGGAAGCCGGTTTCAATTCCTATCAGGAAATGTCCGATTTCATCCCCAGCGCCTACGTGGAGCCGAGCAACCTCGACGGTGGCAGCACGGCGTTTGCCCGCGGCCACGGCACGAGCTTCTATTCACAGGATGGTCGCCGGTTTTACACCGACCCGGTGGTGTCCTCCGGCGGCCGACTCGAAGTCGTCAAGGGTCCGGCCACCCTATTCTTCGGCCGTGCACAACCCGGTGGTATCTTCAATTTCAGCACACCGCCGCCGTCACCCCAGCGGCGGAACACCCTGAACGTTTCCTATGGTTCGTTTAACAGCCAGACCGCCAGCCTCGCTTCACAGGGCCGCATCTTGCCCGGGAAAGATTGGCTGACCTATCGCCTCGATGCGCAGTGGCAGGACAACCAGATGTGGATCGCGGACAGTCGTTCGGACAACCGGTCCCTCCGCGCCACCGTCGGCGTCCGGCCCCTCTCCAATCTGAACCTGAGGCTTTCGTTCGAACGTAGTCACAAAGAAAATACCGGCGATATGCGGACCGTTTACAGAAACAATCCGCAATATGACTCCGACTACCGGAATCCGCGCGCGGAGCAAATCACCTGGGCGAAGGCCGCCGGTCGCGCCGGTGCCACCGCCACCACGCCCGCGGCCATCACGTTTCTTCAGACTCGCTGGCGCGAATCCAGCGCGAACTGGGCCAACGATACCCGGAGTATCTATGATCTCGCGACGACGGTACCGCGCATCATCGGAGTCAATCCCGACGCGACCCGCTACGGCTGGGACTACAATAGCTCCCTAGTCGGCTCGAGCGGCACCATCGACGTGAAGGAATGGGGCGGCACCGCCACCTTCATGCCCTGGAAATTTCTCTCCTTCAAAGGCAGCTACTACAAATACGATCTCGACCGACTGCGGAACCGGATCGACATGAACACCGTGAGCGGCGACGGAGTGATCCGCGCCAATCCCGCGAGCCTCCGCAACCTGAACGACTCCAAGACGATCACCGGCGACGTGATCGCCAACTATTCCTTCGGGCCCTTCCGCAACACCACGCATGCGGGCGCATCGCAATACAGCGACGATTTTTTCCAATTCACCCAGGCGACGACCGTCGCGCTGCCGCTGAACAGCATCCCGAAAGACATCCGTGCCTCCGCCGGTGCGCAGATCACCCCGGGCTGGAATCCGCTCACTGAAGACTACCCCGACATCACGCGCTATTTCGCCGTGTCGGGCGATTCACTCCCAGGGCCGAGCCTGTCGCAGTTCAACCGCGAGCAGGCGCGCTATGCCAGCCACATCATGGAACTCTTCGACGGTAAACTGGGGCTGCTCGCTGGTGTCCGCCGGCAGGTTTACAACGACACGTTCCGCGTGGCCAATCGTCGCGTGTCGACGGTCTCGACGTTTGGCGCCTCGTGGGAGGCGAAACCCGACCTCGTGTTTTACGCCAGCACGAGCACGTCGTTCGAGCCGAATTCCGGCCAGGCATTCGTCGAGGGTAACGGCACCACGGTGGACGAGCGCGCGGCCGAGCCGGCACCGCCGCGCGAAGGCCAGGGCTGGGACATCGGGGCCAAATTCGCCTTCGCGAATCGCACGCTCACGGGTACGTTCACCGTCTTCGAGACAAACCGGTTGAACGATTTTCGCACCACGGATCAGCTCAAAACCGACAATGATTCGCGCAACCTCGACGCCATTACGACGAACAACGTCACGTGGTACACCTATGGCGGCGAGCGACTCACGCGCGGACTTGAGACCGAGCTGATGTATCAGCCCGGCCGCAATTATGTTTTGGTAGCGAGCTTCAGCTATCTCCCGGTTGCCAAAATTGTGGACAATCCCGGCATCGCCAAAATCGCGTTGCTCAACGGCACTCTCGTGCCGAATCCCCAGAGCGCCAATCAAGTGGGCGCACGGTCGAGCGGCTCCGCCCGCTACAAGACGAGCCTCTGGAACCGCTATCGTTTTTCGTCCGGCCCGTTCAACAAACTGGGTCTCGGCCTCGGCCTCGCCTACGTAGATAAAGTCCGGCTCTCCACCGACCCGACCATTGCGGGCGACGCGCCCGCCTACGTCGTGGGCCGGGCCGCGATCGACTATTCGCTCAAGCTCTCCAACCGGAACGTCGACCTCAGCCTGATCGTCACGAATCTCTTCGACGAGCGCTACTATCGCGGAATCTTTCGCGAATCGCCGCGCACGTTCACGCTCCGCGCCAGCACGGAATTCTGACCGGCGGGCCGGGCCGGACACTTCGCAACCGACCCGCGCCTCCTCCGCGGCAAGCGCCCAAGAGGCGGCTGACTTCCTACGGCTCCGTCGCCGGCCGATGGCGTCCGACGAGCAACTCAAACAGCGGTGACGCCATCAGCGTCGTCACGACCGCCATGATCACGAGCGTGGCAAACAGGGCGGGCGTGATGATGCCGCGCTGCAGGCCGATATTAATGATGATCAGTTCCATCAGCCCGCGCGCATTCATCAACGTGCCGATACCGAGCGCCTCACGATTCGACAATCCCGTCGCGCGCGCCGCGAGCCAGCAAGCCACGCCCTTGCCCCCGATCGCCGCGATCAAAATGAGGCCCGTCATGCCCCAAAGGTAGGCGGAATCGAGGAGGCCGATTTGGGTGTTCAAGCCCGAGTAAGTGAAGAACAGCGGCAGCAGCAGCGCGACCGTGAGCGGTTGGATGCGCCCGATCAGCTCCTTTGCCACGAGGCCGCGCGGCATCGCAATCCCAATAACGAAGGCGCCGAATACTGCGTGCAGCCCGATCCAGTCGGTGAAACCAGCGGCCAGTGCCATCAAAGCGAGGCATACGACGAATGCGCCGTCCGACAATTCCCCCCGCGCCTCGATCCCGCGCGCCCACCGCGCCAGCAGCGGGCGAGCCACGAGCAGCACGACCGCGACGAAGCCGACGCCACCGCCGATATTCCATGCCGCGCCCGCAAAATTTCCATCGAAACTCGCGAGCACGATAGCGAGCAAACCCCACGCCGCCGCATCGTTGATCGCGCCTGCGCCGATGGCGACAGTGCCCATCGTCGTTCCGGTGAGGCGCTTGAAATGGAGAATGCGCGCGAGCATGGGAAACGCCGTGATGCACATCGAGGCGCCGAGAAAAATCATCGCCTCGACGAGCGAGGTCTTGGCGGGAAAGAGCGACGTGTGACCGTGAAAGTACCAGCCCAGTGCCGCGCCAAGCACGAACGGCGCCGCCATCCCCGCGATCGATACCGCCACGGCGCTGCGCAGCTGGCGTTGCACGATGTCCATCCGAAACTCGAGCCCCACGACAAACATGTAGGCCGCGAGACCAAGCTGGGAAACGGGAAACAGCACCCGCAACGTCTCCGGAGGAAACAGTTTCGCCGACACCGCTGGGAGAAACAACCCGAGCAGCGACGGCCCGAGCAACACGCCAGCGAGCATCTCTGACACCACCTGCGGCTGGCCCGCCCGACGCCCGACAAGGCCGACGATTTGGCATACGAGCAAGATCGCCCCGATCTGGAAAAAGAAGTGAACGGCGAGCTGGAGATTGGTCATGGTCTGAGAGTAATTCGCGCGTGACGCACTGCAGGTCAAGACGTCGCCCGACGCAATTCGCACCGCCCGCCCGAGGTAGGAACCCGTTTGCGGGCGATTGTGGTCGGGACCGAAAACCATCGCCTGCACGCAAGCGCCTCCTTCCGGCGTTTCCGCCGGTTTAGACTGCCGCTACTTCGTCACGCAATACAAGTGCGTGCCCGTGCGGATGAAGAGCTCGCCATCCACCGCGGCCGGCGTGCAGAGCGTGTAGCTGCCATCGAGCGCGTTTTTACCGAGGAGCTTGTACGCCGGGCCGGCTTGCACGACGGCGGTCTCCCCCGACTCGCTGGTGATGTAGATTTTTCCGTCGGCCAGAATCGGCGAGGCACTGATCGTGCCGAGGCCAGTGGCCTCCGGGCCGTAGATGCGCTCGCCCGTCTTGGCATTGACGCACGTGATCGAGCCGCGGTCGTCGGCCATGTAGAGCCGCTCACCGTCGCTCACGGGAGTCGGTACGTCGGGCGAGCCCCGCTCAGTCCACTTCCACGCGAAGTGACTCGTCGTAATGTCGCCGGTACCGCCCGCCTTGAAGGCGATGAAGGGCTTCACCCGCGTCGGCGCGAAGATCATGCCGTCACGGACGAGCGGGGACGCAATCACGCGGAACGTTTTGCTCTTCTCCGGATTCAGCCCGCCGCCACGCCACAGCTCCTGGCCCGTCTCGACGTCGTGGCCCGTCACATAATCGCTGCCGCCGACGACGATTTGTTTTTTGCCATTCACCACGAGCAGCGCGGGCGTCGAGTAGGCATCGGGGGACTCATGCTCCGCGTCCGTCGGGCGCTCCACGTGCCAGAGCTTTTTTCCGTCCGCGGCGTTCAGCGCGAAGAGGTAGCAGGGTTCGTCCGTGTAGAGTCCGTGCAGCATCTGAAACACGAGCTTGCCATCGACCAGCAACGGCGAGGAACCGTAGCCAAACTGGATGCCGATCTTTCCAAAGTTCTTCGGGATATCGAAGGTCCACTTCTGGTTTCCCGCGAAGTCGAAGCACGCGATCATGCCGTTGCCCGACACCACCCACACGTGCTTGCCGTCGGTCACCGGTGAAGGCGACGACATGTTGTGCTTCTGTTTGATTTCGTTCCCACGATCATGCTGGCGGCGCCACAGCTCCTTGCCCGTCGCGCGGTCGAGACAAAGCAGGAGCAACTCCTGCCCGCCGGGCCCCTTGACCCCACCGGGAGCGGGCCGCTTTTTCTTGCCCGGCGGCAACGGCTCGGCGACGGCCACCGGTGCCGCGACGACTTCCTCCGAGGGCGAATTGAGAAAAATCCGGTCGCCCCAAATCGTCGGCGAGGAACCGCTCCACGCGGGCGTCGCAATCTTCCATTTGATGTTTTGCGTTGGGCTCCACGTCTCGGGGAGATTCTTCGCCGTCGTGGTCGTGCCGTCGCCATTGGGCCCGCGCCAGCCGGGCCAGTTGGCGGCAGCGGCGGTGAGAGTGGCGGTGGCGACACCGGCCAAGATTAGCGCGAGGCCGACGGCCTTGCGGGAAAGACGATTGTGCAGTTGTGAAGCGGAGGGGGCTAAGTTCATGGGGCGAGGTATTGCGAAACGTTTTGCTACAACGAATTTTGAAGAGCAGAGACGGCGACGAGTCGAGAGCACATCGGCGTTATAGAGTATTTCGTAGGTGACGGAGATGGTCCCGTCGGGAGAACCGCCGAAGGCCAGGTGCGGCCGATCCCCGTTTCCATAGGACCATAAATGACCGCGCCGGTCTTTTCATCGAGGCAGGTGATCGCACCTTGGTCGCTCACCTTATGGAAACGCGGCCCGTCGCTCATCGCGCAGGGAATCGAGCGGCGATGCGAGGCGACATCGATAATCGCGGCTGCGCGAACCAGCGTAATCCCCAAAACGGCCGCTACCGCCCAGTCTTCAGTCATCCCGAGCCCGATCAAAAGGATCGTCCCCATCGCACCCGCGACCGCGACGCAGCCCATCACACCGAGCCCGGGAAACAAAAAAGGCGCGTCGCCGATGCAACGCGCCCCTTGCTATCCAGGCACTCGGTCGTTCGAGTTCGGCTGACTCAGCCTACGTAAAGTTCGTCCGCCTTGAAGAAGCGCAGGAGTTCGGCCTTCGCGTTGTCGACGCTGTCAGACGCATGCACGACGTTCGTCATCATATCGGTGCCGAAGTCGCCGCGGATCGTGCCTTTGGCGGCCTTGCGGGAATCGGTCGGTCCGAGCAGATCACGCACCCGTTGGACGACATTGTCGCCCTGCAGCGCCACCATAATAACGGGGCGGGACTTCATGAAGTTTTCGATCTCGGGGTAGAACGGTTTGTCGGCGACATGCGCGTAGTGCTCGCGGAGCACCGCGGCGGAAAGACGGGTCATTTTGCACCCGATGACGTCGAAGCCCGCGGACTCAAAGCGCGCGAGCACCGAGCCCACGAAACGCTTTTGCATGCAGTCAGGCTTAAAGATAACGAAGGTTTTCTCCATAAGAACGGTCCAACGTAGGTCTCCAACGGCTTTTGAAAAGCCTAGAGTTTAAAGGCGTCACGGTTGCAAATTTCTGTGATCGCAAAACTCTGCTGCGATCTGACCGCTCCCCCGAAAACCGAAGGTGTCCTCGGTTCGCGGTTCTCGACCCCTCCCTCTGTTCACTCCACCTGCTCCCGATGAAAACCTTCTGCCCGCCTTCGCTGCGGCTCTCGCGCTTAGGCTCCATTGCCGCCGCCGCACTGGCCTTCGCCACGCCATTCGTCGCGGCCCAAACCGCCCCACCCGCGAAAACTACCACGGTCTCCGCCGCCTCGGATAAATCCGAGGAGACCCTTGTCCTCTCTCCCTTCACCGTAATCGCAGAGGACAAGGGCTATCAGGCCTTCAACACGCTGGCCGGCACGCGTATCAACTCGAAGCTCGAGGACCTCGGTGCCTCCATCACGGTCGTCACCAAGCAACAGCTGGAAGACACCGCCGTCCTCGATATCAACGACCTCTTCCGCTACGAGGCCAGCACCGAGGGCACGGATGATTTCACGCAGTTCACCCCCAACCGCACCGGTGGCGTCGGTGACAACATCCAGGGCGACCCCGCCCGCGCCAACCGTATCCGTGGCCTCGGCTCCGCCGGCACGAGCGGCAGCGGCGTCAACAACGCGTGGGGTAATTTCTCCAGTAACAGCCGCATACCCTTCGATCTCTACAACGTCGGTGCCATCGAAATTTCCCGTGGGCCCAACTCCACGCTCTTCGGCCTCGGCTCAAGCGCCGGCACCGTGAATCTCGTACCCGACGAAGCCAATACAGCCAAGCGCACGGACAACGCGACGTTCCGCGCCGACAGTTTTGGCGGTCACCGCTCCAGCCTCGGCCTCAACCGCCCGCTCATCTCCGGGAAACTTGCGATGAAGGTCGCCGCCGTTGGGGAGTCGAAGGGCTTCGTCCGCCAGCCCGCCTCCGAACGTATCCATCGCGAATACGTTTCGCTCTTTGCCCGCCCTTTCAAAAACACGTCCATCCGCGCCTCGGCCGAGCGCTACAATAATTCCTACCGTCGGCCCAATGCCATCACGCCCCGCGATACCACCGACGAGTGGAAGGCGGGCGGCAGTCCCACGTGGGATCCGCTCACGCAAATGGTCACGCTCGCCAACGGCACGAAATCCGGCCCGTTCACCACCGCGCAGGACGCCCTCTTGCCCGCCGGCCTGCAGGGCGGCGGCAACATCAACGGTGGGCGTATCGCCATCATCGAAAATAGCCAGATCACGAGCTTTTCGGTCGGCCGCATCAGTAATCCCATTACAAGCGGAACCCCTTCGCCGCTGACCCAAAACAGCAACATCCGCTACCTCGAGACCGCCTCGTTCCTCATGCGTAACAAGGCCAATCTCTTCCCCCTCTTCTTCGAGCCCGCCATGGCCGACAAGTCCGTCTACGACTGGTCGAAGATCAATTTTGTCGCGGCGAATAACGGCCAAGATTACGCCAAGACCTTTATGGTGCAGGGCGAGCACATGATCCTGAATTCGCTCACGCACACCCTCGCCGCCCGGGCCGGCTGGTTTCGTCAGGAATTCCGGCGCGAAGCCGCCAACTTCATCGATAACACCGACTCCGTCCTCTACGTCGACGTCAACGAGAAGCTCCTCGACGGCACGCCCAACCCGAATTTCAAGCGCCCCTATTTCCAAGCCCTCGGCGCGATTGCCACCGACGGCTACGAAATCTCCGACACTCAGACCGCCGATCTCGCCTACCAATTCACGCCCACAAAACTCCCGCGCTGGCTCGCGTGGATCGGCCAGCAGCGCCTCGCGGCTCACGCCGAGGTGCGCCGCGGCGATGGCGTCACCTACCGTGCTTCCCAATTGATCGCCGACGACCACGCGTGGACCAATCCCGCCAACCGCGTCAGCACGGGCGCGATCATCCAGCGTTTCTACGTCGGCGACGCTCAAGGCCAGAACATCGATACCTCACCCTCTCCCCACGATAATATTAACGGGAGCTACCCCTTGCGCTGGTTCAACAACCGCACCGGCCAATGGGTCAACGAGCCCACCGTCGTCGACAACCTCGGCCTGATCGGCACGAACCGCAGCCGCGACGAAATCCGCACCCTCAACGCCACCGCGCAGAGTTACTTTTTTAATAACCATCTCGTGACCACCTTGGGCTGGCGCCTCGACCGCCGCCGCGAACGCACCTCGTTATCCAACGTGATTGATCCCGCCACCGGACTCGTCTCCTACGAACCCCTCAAGACCTGGAATCGCTGGAGCGATGATCAGGGCGACGTCGTGCGCGCCTCGCAGCGCGGCGGGACCAAGACGCTCGGCGCTGTCGTGAAGCCGTTCACGTGGCTGAATCTTCACTACAACCAATCCGACAGTTTCTTCCCTCAGGCCGTGCGCCAGCAACTCGACCTCAAGAGCAACATCCCCAATTCCCGCGGCGAAGGCAGAGACTACGGGTTCAGTTTCGCCGCCCTGCAGGGCCAACTGAACGTGAAGATCAACCGCTACCAAGTGACCGAGTATGATTCGCGCGGCAGCGAAGTCGGCACCATCGGCAACCGCACCTTCCGCCTCGAAGGCCGGCAGGAAGGCAATGGCGTGCGCGACGCCAACAGTCTCTATCCGTTCGCATTCGCGGTCATCACCGCCCGCCTCACCGCGCAGGGCGTCACGGCTCCCACTCAGGCGCAACTCCGCCCGGCCATCGCGAAATTCATGGGCCAGACCGAAGAATGGCTGAATACCTTTCTCGATTCCGGTTTCACCCAACCGCAGACCGTCGGCACGACCGACGTCACCTCCAAGGGCCTCGAACTCGAGGCCACTTATAACCCCACGCGCAACTGGCGGATCAAGTTCACCGGGGCACAGGGCGTCGCGTACGACGCCGCGATTTCCCCCGAAGTCTTCAACTACTGGCAGTCGCGCCTACCGACGTGGACCACCGTGCGCGGCGACTCCGTGCCCGGCAATGGCGACGGCAAAGGCGCGCTCTGGTGGACCGCCGTCCCCGTCGGCGGCGGCAACACCGCGGAAGCCCAATACAACAGCGCCCTCATTTCACCGTACTCCGTGGGCGTCGCGAATGTCGGCAAGCCGCGCACGCAGGTCCGCGAGTACCGCTGGACTGCCCTCACGAATTACCAATTTTCCTCCGGTCGGCTCAAAGGCTTCAGCGTCGGTGGTGCCGTCCGCTGGGTGGACCGCGGTTCCATCGGCTTTCTCGGGTCCGCGCCCGAGACGAGTGGTCCCTTCACCGGTGCCATCCTCAACCTCGACAAAAATAAACCTGCTTGGGACCCCGCGCGGTTTTATTGCGACCTTTCCGCCGGCTATCGTTTTAAAATCTACGGCGATCGTATCCGCGCCCGCGTGCAACTCAACCTCAAGGACGTCTTGGAAAAAGGCCGCCTCCAGCCGGTCGCGATCAATCCCGACGGCACCTATTTCGCTTACCGCATCATCGACCCTCGCCGAGTCACGCTGAGCACGAGTTTCGATTTGTGACGGAGCG
>Ga0114978_10000947_pt1 | contig 24401 bp, 21 predicted proteins | sample S_140212_EF_Meta_FD_87027 | JGI IMG/M metagenome (GOLD analysis project Ga0114978, IMG submission 87027) | Freshwater microbial communities from Lake Simoncouche, Canada to study carbon cycling - S_140212_EF_MetaG | ecosystem: Environmental > Aquatic > Freshwater > Lake | place: Lake...
GCCTATTTCAAGCAAATGGGCGAGGTGCAATCATGACCATGCATAACCGCGCTGACTTTGCTGCGATAGCTAAATGGATTGCCCCAAATAGTCAGGTACTTGATTTGGGTTGTGGTGATGGCAGCTTCTTGGAGTTTTTGCAAAAGCAAAAACCAGTTCATGCCTACGGTGTAGAGATTGACGATGCGCGTGTTTTATCTTGTGTGCAAAAAAGTTTGAATGTGATTCAGCAAGACTTAGAGGGTGGGTTAGCACTCTTTGAGGACAATAGTTTTGATACTGTAGTGCTATCGCAGACTGTACAAACCATTCATCAAACTGAGAAAATTTTGCGTGAAGTGGTACGCGTTGGCAAAGAGTCGATTGTGTCGTTCCCAAACTTTGCCCATTGGTCACACCGCTTGGCAGTGGGGCTGGGACGCATGCCAGTTTCCAAGAGTTTGCCTTACCAGTGGTACAACACACCAAACGTACGCGTGCTGACTGTGGCTGACTTTGAGAAGTTAGCCTCTAGTATTGGCCTCCAGGTAATCGATCAGTGCATCTTGCATGAGGGTCGACAAGTGACTCTGATGCCAAACTTATTCGGTAGCCTCGCTTTATTTCGCGTGCGCCGTACGTAGGATAAAAATACTAAGGTGTTAAACGCAGTTCAATCTTGGCTAAAAGACTTTCGGGTCTATCTCGAATGGCCTTGTTTGCGTATGCTCTTCCTAGGTTTCTCGGCAGGTCTACCCCTTTTGCTGATTCTTGGAACCCTCAGTATTTGGTTGCGCGAAGCTGGTATTGATCGAAGCACTATTGGGTATTTAACTTGGGTTGGTCTGATCTACGCATTCAAGTGGGTTTGGGCACCTTTGGTTGATCGTGTACAAATCCCGTTTCTGACTAAGTGGTTGGGGCGCAGAAGAAGCTGGTTAATTTTTGCGCAAGCACTCATCATTTTGGGTTTACTTGGAATGTCCACACTAGATCCCAAGCTTGCTCTGCATTCCTTGGTTTGGTGCGCCCTTTTGGTCGCTTTTGGTTCTGCCACTCAGGACATAGCCCTAGATGCCTTCCACATTGAATCGGCTAATAGTGATCATCAAGCTGCTCTGGCCGCTACTTACCAAACAGGCTATCGACTAGCCCTGATTTGGGCTGGCGCTGGTGTTTTGTGGTTAGCAGCAAGGGCTGAAACAGGAAGTGGATATGATGCCGGTGCCTGGCAGTTTGCTTACCTTTGCATGGCTGCTTCTATTGGGGTTGGCGTCTTAACCACTCTCTTGAGTACTGAGCCAGCACGCTATGAACTGGCCAAAGCGCGCAATGCAAAAGCATGGCTATATCAAACCTTAGTTGAGCCATTTGCTGAGTTTCTGACTCGCTATCGCTGGCATGCAGTTTTGATTTTGTCACTCATTGCAATCTATCGCATTAGCGATGTAGTGATGGGGATCATGGCTAACCCCTTTTATGTCGACATGGGCTACACCAAAGATGAAGTAGCTGCGGTTAGTAAAGTATTTGGCGTAGTCATGACGCTGGTTGGCGCCTTTGTGGGCGGCGTTCTGACCTTGCATTTTGGCGTCTTGAGAATTTTGTTTTTGGGTGCGGTACTTTCTGCGGTAAGCAACTTATTGTTTGCTTGGTTAGCAACTCAAGGCCATGATTTACAGGGTTTAATTTGGGTGATCTCAGCCGATAACTTAAGCTCGGGCATTGCTACTGCCGCCTTTATTGCCTTCTTATCATCACTAACCAACATTCGGTATTCTGCAACTCAGTACGCACTGTTTAGTTCGATGATGCTGTTACTGCCTAAGTGGCTTGCAGGATTCTCGGGGGTATTTGTTGATCACTTCGGATATCAGACTTTCTTCTATGGCACTGCCATCATTGGCGCACCCGTGCTTATTCTGATTTGGGCAACGATTCATTTCAAGGTAGTGCAAATCAAACAAGAAGACTAGTGCTGCTTTACATTTTCCAGTCGTAATCTACGATCAGCGGGGCATGATCTGAGAAGTGCTCATCTTTGTAGACTACAGTTTTCTTCGCAGTAGCGGCAATTGCGGGTGTGCTGATGTGATAGTCAATGCGCCACCCCACATTTTTGGCATAGGCTTGACCGCGATTACTCCACCAGGTGTAACAAGACTCTCCGGCCTCAGGCTCTAGCTTGCGATAAACATCAACGTAACCGACTTTATCAAAAAGATTGGTAAGCCATGCGCGTTCCTCCGGTAAGAAACCAGAATTTTTGACGTTGCCTTTCCAGTTTTTTAAATCGATCTCATGATGGGCGATATTGACATCGCCACAGAGCACGATTTCTCGCCCAGATTTTTTGAGCTGGATGAGGTGGGGTAGGAAGCTATCCAGGTAACGATATTTCGCCTCTTGGCGCTCGCTAGAGCTTGACCCTGAAGGCATGTATACCGAGATGACTGAAAGACCCTTAAATCTTGCTTCTACATAACGTCCCTCGGCATCAAACTCTGTATTGCCGTAACCGTATAGAACCTCATCAGGCTGGTGGGGTGTGTAAATACCGCAGCCGCTATAGCCCTTTTTCTGTGCATGATGAAAGAAGCCATACAGGCCATCGGGGTTGAGGATGGCGTCCTCTAGATCGTCTCGCTGGGCCTTTAGTTCTTGCATGCAGATGAAATCTGCTTTTTGCTTAGCAGCCCAGGGTAAAAAGCCCTTTTTGACTGCAGAACGGATACCGTTGAGGTTCGCGGAAATGATGCGTAACATGTAGGCCTATGAGCTCAAATAATTCAAATCAAGATAATTTCATTCGTTTTGCCTTGGAGGCAAAGGTTTTGTCCTTCGGGGAGTTTAAAACTAAAGCTGGCAGACTTTCGCCTTATTTCTTTAATGCTGGCGGATTTGATGATGGTGCTCTTCTGGGTTCCTTAGGGCGCTATTACGCTAAAGCCTTACAAGAATCCAAGCTGCAATTCGATATGCTTTATGGCCCTGCATATAAGGGCATCACGCTTGCCGCTGCTACAGCAATCGCTTTAGCGGATCACGGTATGAATGTCCCTTATTCCTATAACCGTAAAGAAGCCAAAGATCATGGTGAGGGTGGCGTATTGGTCGGGGCACCAGTGAAGGGCAGGGTTGTGATTATTGACGATGTGATTTCTGCAGGAACTTCAGTTAGAGAGTCCGTCGATCTTATTCGGAATGCGGGTGCAGAGCCAGCCGCAGTATTAATTGCATTAGACCGCATGGAAAGATCAGGCAATGCTACTGAGATAGGAGACAAGTCAGCGGTACAAGCAGTTGAGCAAGAATTTGCTTTGCCCGTTATCTCAATTGCAAATTTGACCGGCTTGATGTCTTTTTTAACTGCCTCTAGCGATACTCAGTTAACGAATTATTTGCCGGCAGTTAAAGCCTATCGCGAGAAATACGGCGTTTAAGAACGTTTCTGTTTACGTTCTTAGATTTCTGTTTCACCCTCAAATACCGTCACTGCTGGACCGGTCATGATGACGGGTTGGGCGGCCTGATTCACAATTCCACCCCAAGCAATTTGTAGATCACCGCCACGGGTATGCACCTTCACTGGTGAGTCTAGTAATCCCCTCCGAATTCCAGACACTACAGCTGCACAGGCGCCCGTGCCACAAGCAAGTGTTTCTCCTGCGCCACGTTCGTATACGCGTAATTGAATTTCATTCCGATTGACGACTTGCATGTAACCAACGTTCACTCTCTTGGGAAACGCAGGATGCTTTTCAATTTCAGGGCCCTCTTGAAGAACAGGTGCGCTATTAATATCGTTCACTACTTGCACGGCATGCGGGTTCCCCATAGACAGGACGCCAATAAAACTATCGTGTGTTGCAGGGTAATCTAAAGGAATCGCATAGAGTATTTCTTGAAACTCTTGCATGCTAGCTAAACCATTTGCATTAAAAGGGATTTGGCTATGCTCAAAAATAGGTGCGCCCATATCTACCTCAACCTGACTATCTGGGAGAGATTTCAGGGTAAGTACAGTATGCGCAACTTCTACGCGTAGAGGATTTTTGGTAGATAAACCTTGATCGAGCACAAAGCGGACAAAGCAACGAGAGCCATTGCCACATTGCTCTACTTCACCACCATCGGCATTAAAAATCCGATATTTAAAATCGGCATCAGGCCTAGAAGCTTTTTCAACCAATAGAATTTGATCTGCGCCAATACCAAATTGACGATGTGCTAATGATTGCCATTGTTCTCGCGTGATTCCGCTCAGGTCCTGAGTAATGCCATTGAGCACAATGAAATCATTGCCAGCACCATGCATTTTGGTGAAACGAAGTTTGCGCCCAGCGTTGGTTTGGTGAGTACTCAAAATATCTCTTTAATCGTAAAGGCTCGCCTCGCCAGGAGGGCGATGCTTAAAGCGTTTATGTATCCAATAGTACTCTGCCGGTCTTTCTCGAACAAGCTCTTCAATGCATTGATTTAAACGCGCAGTATCTTTTGCAACGTCATCACTTGGAAAGTTAGGCAAAGGTTCGCCGATATGACAGGTATACCCTTTGCGATCTTGATTGAGTGTGGTGGTCATTAGGCTCACTTCGGCGCCAGTGATTTTGGCCAAGCGAGAAACTGAATCTACAGTACTAGTTTGGATTCCAAAGAAGGGTACAAAAATAGAATTTTGAGGCCCTAAGTCTATGTCCGGCGCGATGATCGCTAAGTTCCCCTTTTTTAGCTCGCGCAGGAGATCGCGTAAGCGATGTTGCCTTTCAATCGACTTGCCCCCAAATCGATCTCGCCACTTCACCATCTTTTGATTGAAAAGTGGATTTTTCATTTTTTGATATAGCCCAACACCATTTGGCCAGTGATTGCGTGCACTTAACGCAGAAAATGCCATAAAGCCCCCTTCGAGACCAACAAAATGAGGGTTCACTAGTATGCGAGGTTTTTTATCTCCAAGATCAACCTTAGATTGAATGGCAACAAATGAGAGAATTTGCTCCCTGGTCCCAAGCCAGACTCTACTGCGCTCTATTACACTCCGACCAAATAATTGCCAGTGCTCGAGCGCTAATTCACTAATTTCTTTTTCGCTCAGATTCGGAAAGCACAGTCGCAGGTTAGTTTTCACGACCGTGGCACGACTATTGGGGATATGGGCTGCGAGCCAACCCAGTCCATATCCGACATAAATCGTCAGCACGTAAGGGAGAAAGGCGAATAAGCGCAATAGGCTGAGCGCCAAGAAATTGAAGAGGTTGGATAACCAAGTCATTCCAAAAATAATAACTAATCTGTTAAGTGCTTGGAGGCAATTCTGCACCGGCGGGATGCTTATAGCGGTTGTATGACCAGATAAATTGTTCTGGCGCAACCAGGACTGCATTCTCGATAGCGAGATTCAATTCTGCTGCTGCGATTGTGGGATCTTCCGACGGAGGATTAAGTCGCGTTGCTTGCATGAGCCAGCCTTGTCCAAGAGCTTTACGTTTTGCAGTAAACATCACCACCGGTGTCTTGTTGCGATTGGCTAAGCGGGCAGGTAGCGGAGTTGTATAGGCCGGGCGCCCAAAGAATGGAACCCAAACCCCTTCGCCACCACTAGGTACTTGGTCTGGAAGAATGCCAATGGCTTCTCCGCGAGTGAGCGCCCTAGTCATTTGGCGTACGCCATTGAGATTGGTTGGAACGAAGTGCATATTGGGATAGGCGCGCCCCTCTTCAACCACTTCATTTAGCCATTCTTGTCGTGAAGGGCGATACAAAATAGTGGCTGGAAAGTGTTGCGCTAATACGCGAGGAATAATTTCAAAGCCACCAAGGTGTGGCGTCAGCATTACTAAGCCATGCCCCTCTTGAATAGCGGCCTCTACTAAATCCCAGTTTTGTACTTCTACCAAGCTAAGTGCTTTTTGAGGATTCCGCCAATTCCATAAGCTATCTGAAAATAGCATGCCAGATGCACATACGGCTTCCCAAAGCTTGGATGGGAGCTTTCGGGCCATCACTACGGCTTCGTATTGAGGTCTAAATAATGAGCGATATTGTTTTGAGCCTACATAGGCTAAAAGGCCTAAAAGGGTACCCAATACCTGTACTACCGTCAGGGGCAGAACAGCAATGGTGTTAAGGCCGATCTTGAGTAGGATTTTTCTCACCCCCTAATGATATTCAATGCTGCTGCCTAGACCAAATTTAAGGATGTCTTGCCGGCCCACGCCCTTTTCAGATAGAATTAATACATCGCTGAGTTAAGACAACTTGCAGGGCGATTCAAAAATTCTGCTAAAGCGTCGCCGTTGGAGTTCCTGGCACGTCGAGTTGTCCTAAAGATCGTGTTAATTTTTTAAAGGAATATGCAATGGCAAATGATTACTTCTTTACCTCAGAGTCAGTTTCTGAAGGTCACCCTGATAAAGTCTCAGATCAAATTTCAGATGCGGTGCTTGACGCCATCTTGGCTCAAGACCCTACTGCCCGAGTTGGGGCAGAAACTTTATGCAATACCGGCTTAGTCGTCTTGGCTGGAGAAATCACCACTCATGCAAATGTGGACTACATCCAGGTAGCCCGCAATACCTTGCGTGAAATTGGTTATGACAATACTGCCTACGGTATTGATTACAAAGGTTGTGCGGTGTTGGTTGCTTATGACAAGCAAAGTCCAGATATTGCTCAGGGTGTTAATAATGCCCATGATGATGAGCTCGAATTGGGTGCTGGCGACCAGGGCCTGATGTTTGGTTATGCATGTGATGAAACTCCAGAACTCATGCCCTTACCGATTCACCTGTCACACCGCTTAGTAGAGCGTCAATCGCAATTGCGACGCGATGGTCGCTTGTCATGGTTGCGCCCAGATGCAAAGTCACAGGTGACATTGCGCTATGTTGACGGCAAGCCGGACTCGATTGATACCGTTGTTTTATCTACCCAACATGATGAAGATATTTCTCTTGAAAAATTGCGTGAAGCAGTGATCGAAGAAATCATTAAGCCAGTATTACCAAAGCATCTGATTAAAGGCGCTATTAATTTCTTGGTTAACCCAACTGGCCGTTTCGTTATCGGCGGTCCACAAGGTGATTGCGGACTCACTGGACGAAAAATTGTGGTTGATACTTACGGTGGCTCTGCCCCTCACGGTGGTGGCGCATTCTCTGGCAAGGATCCCTCTAAGGTTGATCGTTCAGCCGCCTATGCAGCTCGTTATGTGGCTAAAAATATTGTTGCTGCAGGCCTGGCGACAAAATGTTTAGTTCAAGTGTCATATGCGATTGGTGTGGCTAAGCCGACATCTGTGATGGTGAGCACTTACGGCACGGGCAAAATCTCAGATGAAAAGATTTCTCAATTAGTGGCGGAGCATTTTGATTTGCGTCCAAAAGGCATTATTAAATCCTTGAACCTCTTGCGTCCAATTTATCGTAAGACTGCTGCTTATGGCCACTTTGGCCGTGAGGAGCCAGAGTTTACCTGGGAGCAGACTGATAAGGCGGCTATATTACGTGCGGCCGGGGGTCTCTAAGCGCCTAAAGGCATTTAGAGAGCTAAAAAGCAGTTTATTGATGTATTGAGGCGAAAAATGGCGTAATTGTTTACAATTACGCCATACCTTCAAGGAGCGTTGCAAGGAATGCTGAAAATAGCATTTCCCCAGGCTTGAAGGGAGTAGATTTCTAAAAAAATTTACTCATTGCAACCGCGCTCGCTAACCCATGATTCAACGGCTAGCGAGTTTGCACTCCAGCATTGGATCGTATTTAGCTGGAGCATGAATGAATACCGTTTCTGATTTAAATAACTTTGTTGCAACTCGTTGCGCAATTGCTGATATTTCTTTATCTGATTTTGGTCGTAAAGAAATTGCGATTGCTGAAACCGAGATGCCTGGCTTGATTGCTATTCGCGATGAGTTTGCTGCAAAACAGCCATTGCGTGGCGCACGTATCACTGGTTCATTGCACATGACCATTCAAACCGCAGTATTGATTGAAACCCTAGAGGCACTTGGCGCAGAAGTTCAGTGGGCCTCATGCAATATTTTCTCAACTCAAGACCATGCTGCCGCTGCGATTGCTGCCAATGGCACCCCAGTCTTTGCAATCAAAGGCGAGACCCTTGAGCAGTACTGGGATTTTACGCATCGTATTTTTGAGTGGGCTGATGGCGGCTATACCAATATGATTTTGGATGACGGTGGCGATGCGACTTTGTTATTACACCTTGGGGCACGTGCTGAAAAAGACCAAGCTTGCCTAAATCACCCAACTAGCGAAGAAGAAACCATTTTGTATTCTGCTATCAAGAAAAAATTAGCACAAGATCCAACTTGGTACTCCATACGTTTAGAAAAAGTAAAAGGGGTCACAGAAGAAACAACTACCGGCGTACATCGCTTGTATCAAATGTTCGCTAAGGGCGAACTGAAGTTTCCAGCAATTAACGTGAACGACTCTGTCACCAAGAGCAAGTTTGACAACCTTTATGGTTGCCGTGAGTCTTTGGTTGATGCTATCAAGCGAGCTACGGACGTCATGATTGCCGGTAAGGTTGCTGTGGTTTGTGGTTACGGCGACGTAGGCAAGGGCTCTGCTCAAGCTTTACGCGCCCTGTCTGCTCAAGTTTGGGTGACTGAAGTGGATCCCATCTGTGCATTGCAGGCGGCGATGGAAGGTTATCGCGTTGTCACTATGGACTACGCTGCTGATAAGGCAGATATCTTTGTTTCGGCAACTGGTAACTACCATGTGATTACCCATGACCACATGGCGAAGATGAAGAATCAAGCCATCGTGTGCAACATCGGCCACTTTGATAATGAAATTGACGTTGCTGGTATTGAAAAATACAAGTGGGAAGAGATCAAGCCACAAGTAGACCATGTGATTTTCCCAGCAAGTAATGGCCAGCCTGAAAAGCGTATCATCATCTTGGCTAAGGGACGTCTAGTAAACCTTGGTTGTGGTACAGGCCACCCTTCTTATGTGATGAGTTCTTCATTTGCGAACCAAGTGATCGCGCAAATTGAATTGTGGAATGCAGTAGGTACGAATAAATATCCCGTTGGTGTTTATACCTTGCCTAAGCATTTGGATGAAAAGGTTGCACGTTTGCAGCTTAAAACCTTAAATGCAGAACTTACCGTGTTGTCTGATCAGCAGGCTACATATATCAACGTCACGAAGGAAGGTCCATACAAGGCTGACCACTACCGTTATTAATCCAGTTCTGTTTAATAGATACCTAGGCCCAAAATCATGGAATTAAGCGTCGAGTTCTTTCCTCCTAAAACACCTGAAGGTGAGAATAAGTTGCAACTCGTGCGCGAGCGTTTCAGTGAAACGCTCAAGCCCTCGTTTTATTCTGTGACTTTTGGCGCCGGTGGTTCTACTCAGTCTGGCACATTAAAGGTAGTAAGCGATATTCATGCTGCAGGTGCTGTAGTTGCTCCCCATCTATCTTGTGTTGGTAGCTCGCGTGAAAGCGTGAGGCAGATGTTGAAGCAGTATCAAGCTTTAGGCATTAAACGTATTGTTGCGTTGCGTGGTGACTTGCCGTCTGGCATGGGTCAGTATGGTGAGCTTCATCATGCTAATGAATTAGTGGAGTGCATTCGTGCTGAGACTGGTGATTGGTTTCATATCGATGTCGCTGCTTATCCAGAGACTCATCCACAGGCAAAGTCGCCTGCAAGTGATGTCGATTTTTTTGTACAAAAAATGAAAGCTGGCGCTAATTCTGCCGTCACACAATATTTCTATAACAGCGATGCCTACTTCCGTTTTGTTGATGAGGCATATGACTCGGGTGTAACAGAGCCTATCATTGCAGGCATCATGCCAATTACTAATAGCACTCAGTTATTGCGCTTTTCCGATACCTGTGGTGCTGAGATTCCGCGCTGGATTCGTTTGCGCCTCCAGTCATACGGTGATGATATTGCCTCTATTCGTGCATTTGGTGAGGAGGTAGTAACGGATTTGTGTGATCAGCTTCTCACTGCTGGGGCACCAGGCCTTCACTTTTATTCTTTGAATCAAGCTGATGCGGTTTTAGCAATCGCCGATAATCTGGATTTAACAAAGTAAGTTAGCTCAAGAAGCCCGACTCAGTCAGTAGCGCATCTAAAGGCTCATCATGGGTTTGAGCTGCCCATTGGGCATCATCCAGTTTTTGCCAGTCAAATCCAATTCCAATGCAAATCAGTTTGGGATTCTTTACCCTCAGATCAGCAAGGGTGCGATCAAAATATCCGCCGCCGTAACCTAGGCGCCAGTAATGTGTTTTGCCGTTTACGTTTGATCTAGACCAGCCAACGCATGGAATGAGGATGCAATCGGGTGAGATAGCAGGTCTAGCTAAGTCATTTGGGTCTGGTTCTGGTACACCATGTTTGCTTGGAATGAGAGAGTCACCATCCCGCCATTCATAGAAATCAAGATGCTTATCAGGGCGCGCAAAAGGGAGCGCTAGTCGACGTCCCGAGGCATTTTCAGACCAAGCAATTAAGGAGGATCGTAAATCTAATTCATTCTGAATGGGCCAATACAGCGCAATCGACAGCAAGGATGCCCCATCATTTTCTAAAAAGGTATTCAGGTGGGCAATTAGGGCTTCCATTGCTTGGGCATAGTGTGCTCCCGCCGCAAATTCTTTGCGTTGCTTTAATAAATCTTGGCGAAGAGTTTTTGGTGAATTAGCGTGCATATCATCCATTATCAGGCGAAAATTAGAAGATATAGTAATCAAGTGAGCGCAAAGTAAATGCCTAATGTATTGATACAGGGTTAGATAGTGAAAAAGAAGTTAAAAACTCATAGATTCCATCAGTGGACCAAGATTTTTATCTTAGGCCTAGTCCTCCATACGCCTCAGGCATTTGCTGAGAAGACAAAAAAGCCAATTCTGCCCAAATCTTATGAGAGTAAGGCTGCCCCTGCTGAAATTAACGACACTGATCGGATATTTATTGACTTACGCGAGGCCGCTAGAAAAAACGATGTATTTCGTACCCAGCAGTTGTCATCTAATTTAGCTAACTATCCTTTTGATGATTATGTCGCCTATTTCCGTATTAAGCCTCAGTTGTTTGATAGTGCAGGTGGAGCGCGCAATGACTATGGCGCTGATGCGCAAGTGGTCGCATTCTTAAATCAATATCAGGGTACTGCTCTAGCAGATCGTATGCGCAATGACTGGTTATTGGTTCTGGGAAAAAGAAAAGACTGGGCACGTTTTGATGTTGAATATGCAAAGTTTGTTTTGGACGATGACACTCAGGTCAAGTGTTACTCCTTATTATCTAAGCTGTCTCAAGGTGAAAACCCCACTAAGTTGGCATTAGATTCACGCGCAATCTTATTGGACCCTAGCTACTTTGGCCAAGCCTGCCAAGAGCTAGTGCCTTCGCTGGTAGCCGCAGGTGGCATGACACCAAGCGAGGCGAAGGCATTTGGTCGGGCTGCAAGCGAAAGAGGTTTTGACACGATGGCCAAACGCCTTGGTGGTGATGATCCTGTTGGTGAGATTGTGAAGGCAGCTAAAGCCGATCCATCGAAAGCATATCGAGATTTTTTACAAACTTCATCGCGCTACAGCAAAGAAAATCAAGCAGTTGCTTGGGGCGTCATTGGACAATTTCTAGCGAAGAAATTAGATCCCAATGCAGATGATGCCTATCGATTGCAACAAGATCTGGGCTACAACGAACTCCTCTCGGTTGAATCGCAAGAATGGAAAGTACGCGCAGGTTTACGCGCCAAAGATTGGATGCTGGTGAAGAATGCCATTGACGGTATGAACCCTGTCGTACGGAGTAAAGATCCTGCTTGGACGTATTGGTATGGCCGCGCATTAAAGGCTGAGGGTCAGGATGCTAAAGCTAAAGATAGTTTTGAAATGATTGCTGATCAATATAATTTTTATGGTCAGCTAGCTCGAGAAGAGTTGGGTAAATCAAATCATACGCCAGCACGAACTAAAGTGACCGAGCAAGAAATTGATGTGATGGCTAGCCGTAAGGGGTTTATTCGTGGCGAGCGTTTGTACGCAATGAACTTACGTTTTGAAGGTAATCGTGAGTGGAATTGGGAATTGCGGAATATGACTGACAAGCAACTATTGGCTGCAGCAGAGTATGCTAAACGCATCAATCTATATGATCGTGTCGTCAATACTGCTGATCGTACAAAGCAAGAGCATGACTTTAGTTTGCGTTACCCAACACCATACCGTGATGAGCTTTCACCAATCGCAAGACAGATTGATCTGAATCTTGCTTGGGCGTATGGATTGATCCGCCAAGAATCGCGCTTCATCATTAACGCCTCTTCCTCGGTAGGAGCTTCTGGCTTAATGCAGGTGATGCCCAATACTGCAAAGTATGTGGCCAAGAAAATTGGTATGACCAGTTATACGAACGATAAGTTGAGCGATACCAATACCAACCTGACGCTGGGGAGCAACTACCTCAACATGGTATTGATTGATTTAGATGGCTCATGGGTGTTGGCATCTGCTGCCTATAACGCTGGCCCCTCCCGATCTAAGGCCTGGCGTGAAAAACTCACGAGCCCAACTGAGGGTGCGATTTTTGCCGAGACTATTCCATTTAATGAAACACGTACCTATGTAAAGAATGTGCTATCTAATGCGAATTACTATTCATCTGTGATGAATGGACAGGTACAGTCCTTAAAACAGCGTTTAGGTGTAATTGCGCCTAAGGCTGCGACACAAACTGAGTTGCCTTAACGATACGTTTACACAAAAAGGTTCTATGCAATACGATATTTTGCTCATAGGTGGTAATGGATTTGTCGGCCGTGTCTTGGCTGCACAATTGCAAATGGCAGGTTTTTCGGTATTAATCCCGTCTAATCATCCTGCTGCGGGGCGCGAGTTACGCATGCTGCCCAAAATTCATCTTGAGGATGCTGACGTCCATGAATTTGATCAATTGCAGTCGCTCTGTGCTCGCATCTATCCGAATGGAGCGGTGATTAATTTAGTTGGCGTATTGCATGATAAGCCAGCTCAGCCTTATGGAAAAGTATTTAAGGCGGCGCATGTAGACTTGCCTAAAAATATTATTACCGCGATGCAATTACATGGTCTAAAGCGCTATCTGCACATGAGTGCGCTTGGCGCTGACTCTCATGGGCCTTCTATGTATCAGCGGAGTAAGGGTGATGGAGAGGCTGCAGTTAAAGCTAGTAATCTAGCTTGGACTATTTTTAGGCCTTCAGTTATTTTTGGCCCCCAAGATCAATTTATCAATTTGTTCACCAAGCTCACTACATTATTTCCGGTGATGCCTTTAGCTAACCATCAAGCACAGTTTCAGCCGGTGAGCGTGGATGACGTGGCAGGTGCATTTGTAAAAGCATTAAGCATGCCGCAAACTATTCATCATTCTTATGATTTGGTAGGTCCTCAGGTCTATACGATGAGAGAGATTGTGGAGTTTGCTACGCGCAAAGCGAAGACTTCGTGTGCCATTATTCCTGTGCCAGCATTTGTGGGGCATCTTCAAGCCTTAGCCTTTGAATTCTTGCCCGTCCCAACACTGATGTCACGCGATAATATTGCTTCTATGCAGTTGCCTAATACCTTACCTGAAAATGGCATAGACGCATTGCCTGAGATATTCAAAATGAGTCGTCGTAGCTTAGAGGGCATGCAGTAATGAAGATTTACGCTGTTGGTGGAGCGATTCGGGATACCTTAATGGGTTTGCCAGTCCATGACATTGACTACGTAGTGGTTGGCTCTAGTGTTGAGGAAATGATTACCAATGGCTACCGTCCTGTGGGTAAAGATTTCCCGGTCTTTTTGCACCCAGAGACGCAGGCTGAATATGCTCTAGCTCGAACCGAACGCAAGACAGGCAAAGGTTACCAAGGCTTTCATTTTTATGCAGACCCTTCGGTCACTTTAGAGCAAGACTTACAACGTCGCGATTTAACCATTAATGCCATGGCGCAAGCTGTAGGAGTTAATGGAAAGTTATGCGGGCCTATTTTGGATCCCTATAACGGTCAAGCTGATTTGGCTGCTAAAGTTTTTCGTCATGTATCGGATGCATTTGCCGAAGACCCATTACGTTTATTACGAATTGCTCGTTTTGCTGCACGCTTTCCAGAATTTAGCGTGGCAGATGAAACGATGCACGCATTAAAAGCAATTGTTCAAGCGGGCGAATTAAATGCTTTATCCGCAGAGCGTATCTGGCAAGAACTGGCTAGAGGCCTGGTTGCTAGCAAGCCAATGCATATGTTCCAAGTATTGTTAAATACTGGTGCTGCTAAAACGATCCTAGCACCCACATTGAATGCAGAACTGGCTCAGGAGCCTTTTCGGGAAGAGTTGATTGCACATTTAGATGTTATTGGAAATCGCTTAGATGAGCGCTGTGCAATCATCCTAATGAAGGTATCTGCCAGCGAGATTCGTTCTTGGGCAGAATGTGTTCGTATGCCTATTGAGGTGCGCGACTTTAGTGAAATCTTTAGTGAGCTTGTTGCCTTCATTAACCAAAGCCATGGCACTTTTCAAGCGGTAGATGTTTTAGCTTGGTTCAATCGGGCTGATGTTTGGCGTAAGCCAGACCGTGGCCAGGCACTCTTAAATCTTGCAGAAAAGATTGGGCTCACTGTTGCCCCCTTGATCACGGCAATGCGTAATGCGCAGGCGCTCAATACGGCTGACATCATTGCTGGCGTAGCTGCGCAAGATCGCTCCAATGGCGAGCGCATTGGTAGTGCATTTGAAGTGGCACGCTTAGCCGCAATTACAGCGGCCCTACAAACTTAACTGTTATAGCCTGTTTCTCCCGCGCAATCCGGGCAGATCTTCTAGTGTGTAGCCTGGCAATAACCCATCTAAGTTTTTGGAGAAAGCAAAAGCTTTAAATAATTCCCCCATCTCCGCTTCAGATAATAATTTTTGTAATGCGTTGGAAATGGGTAAGAAAGTTTCTGGATTGTTGGGGTCGCCAATCTCTAAGGCTATATCACCAATCCCCGCGTCTAATAAATAAGCAGCTTGGTTAGTAAGGTAAACCTCATCGGCATTTTCTGCAAGAGCAGCGCGAGCGATTTGTGACCAATCTACATGCGTTGTGAGATCACACAGGCCTGGTAGATGAAATGGATCTTGAATGGCATGGTGACGATGGTGAGCCATCAGGGTTCCCTCTAATCGCTGTGGATGATAGTACTCAACTTCTGGAAAGCCATAATCTAATGTTAAGAAGAGGCCGGTATGAAGATGCTTAGCTACTTGACGCATCCATGCATTCGCAGGAGTATGTAATTCAGTGATATAGCCTTCTGAGAAATTTCCACTTAATAGAGTTTCAGGAAGCAAACTCTGCTCAACGGGCAACCCGGTTTTCCATAGCAACTTGCCATTTTCAAAAGCAACACCATGCCAATACCAACACCCATCTTGATACATGATGGCATCACAAGGAATGGCATCAATCACTTCGTTTGCCAAAATGACACCCTTGAAATCGTTAGGCAGTTCGTTAAGCCAATGGCATTGTGTTTGGCTATGGATTTGAAGAATGGTGCTGCTAATGCGTTCTTGTTGGCGCTGGGCTAGGTCCGGAGAAATTTCCACAATATCGTAGCGATCTAATGTGAAATTGAGATCGTGAAGGCGAGTGAGGATGGAGCTTGCTAACTTGCCAGTACCAGCGCCAAATTCCAAAATTTGGGCGGGTAAATTCTGTGTCTTCAGGGCTTCTAGGATAGGAATCAGTGTGGAGCAAATCGCTGCACCAAATAGTGGACTCAGCTCAGGTGCGGTGGTGAAGTCCCCTCTAGAGCCTAGTTTGTGTGCCCCAGCGCTGTAATAGCCCATTCCTGGTTCATACAGGGCCATTTCCATATAACGAGAAAAGGGTATCCAGCCGCCCTGGGAGGCGATCTGAGAGGCTATTTTGGCCTTCAGAAGCTCACTGTGCTCCGTTTCAAGGCCGGTCAAGGTAATATCCATAGCTCGCTAGTCTAAGAGAATTTAATTGAACCCTAGTTCAGCCACCCCTTCCTCGCAAGTTAAAGCCGTTTTAGTTACTGGTGCTGCCAAGCGCTTGGGCCAGGAAATTGCTTTGCAGTTTGCCCGCCAAGGTTGGGATGTGGCACTTCATTATGGGCGATCTGAGCAAGAGGCCCAAAAAACGGTAACTCACATTCAGAGTCTTGGAGTGAAGTCTGCGGCTTTTCAGGCAGATTTGGCAGATGAGCAAGCTATTAATGCACTCTTTTCTTCGGTGAGTCAGCAATTTACTAATCTGCATTGCATCGTCAATAACGCATCTATTTTTGAATATGATCGCGCCAACTCTAATACACCACTCAATGCGAAGAGTCTGCAAGACCACATGCAGGTCAATTTGGCCGCACCCATTTTGCTGGCTCAGTTGATGTTTGAGTATCAAAAAAAACAGATCAACACAGCAGATAGCATTCCTTCCATTATTCAGTTACTAGATCAAAAGCTCATTAATCTCAATCCAGATTATTTGTCGTATACCTTATCAAAGGCTGCACTAGCAACTTCTGTAGAAATATTGGCGATGGATTTTGCGCCACATTTAAGAGTCGTGGGATTAGCACCAGGTATTTCTTTACCATCTGGAGATCAAACCGATGCTGGCTTCTCCCAAGCGCATCAGATGACCCCGCTCGGTAAGTCATCTACCCCTGCTGATATTGCCAAGGCCGCAGTATTTTTAGCAGACTCTAATGCCATTACGGGAACCACTATCTATGTAGATGGCGGTCAACATTTACTATCCTCATCACGCGATGTGATGTTTAAAACGAATTAAGCGCCTTTAAAAGGCAAACAGGTAACTATTTATGCACGCCATTCTTTCCCATCCGGCTCTCATCAATTGCCGCCGTTTATTTCTGCGTGATTATGAGATTTATATCAATATCGGCGTTCATGACTTCGAGAAAAAGGCAGAGCAACGTGTTATTTTGAATGTAGATTTATATATTCCATTAGCAATGAATACACCAACAAATGATCAATTAGATGAAGTAGTGGATTACGATTTTATGCGTGAGACCATTAAGGCGCTTGCCAACAAGGGCCATATTCATTTGCAAGAAACTTTTTGTGATGATATTGTGACTGCGATGTTGTTGCATCCCAAAGTATTAGCAGCGTGCGTTAGTACTGCTAAGCCCGATGTTTACTCTGACTGCTATTCGGTAGGGGTCGAAGTATTCCGAATCAAGCAATCATAAAAAAGATTTCAAAAAGAACTGAATTGTCATGGGTGATATTCGTAAAGTAATCTTCGAAGAAAATAAACTAGAGAAAAAACTCTGTCGCTTGGTGGGCCAAGCCATTGGCGACTTTGGCATGATTGAAGATGGCGATAAGATTATGGTGTGCTTATCTGGTGGTAAGGATAGCTATGCCATGCTCGATATTTTGATGAAGTTGCGTGAGCGTGCGCCGATCAATTTTGAAATTGTTGTGGTGAACTTAGATCAGAAGCAGCCTAATTTCCCTGCAGAGACATTGCCTAATTATCTTCGTAGCTTAGGCATTCCATTTCATATTGAAGAGCAAGATACATATAGTATTGTGAAGCGCGTTATTCCTGAGGGTAAAACCACTTGCGGTTTATGTTCTCGTTTACGCCGTGGCATTTTATATCGTGTTGCAGATGAATTAGGTGCTACCAATATTGCCTTGGGACATCATCGCGATGACATTCTAGAAACGCTCATGCTTAATATGTTCTACGCAGGCAAACTAAAAGGCATGCCGCCTAAGTTGCGCTCAGATGATGGCAGGCATATTGTGATTCGTCCCTTAGCTTACGTTCCAGAAAAATTATTAGAACGTTATGCCGCCGACATGAACTTTCCTATTATTCCTTGCGATTTGTGTGGCAGCCAACCTAATTTGCAGCGCCAGGTGATGAAAGAAATGCTTCGTGATTGGGAAAAGAAACATCCTGGTCGCGTGGAGAATTTATTCCGTTCAATGCACCACATCGTGCCTTCCCATTTGATGGATGGAGAGGCATTTGATTTTCAGAATCTCGAGATTTCTACTGAGTTGACTGGAATTGCGGCCAGGTCTGGTGGCGATAAGGCAATTGATGAGGCGGATTTAGATGAATTAGCTTGTGGAACCCTCATTCAGGGGACTTATAATCCCCCTTTATGAATATCGTCATATTGGCTGCTGGGCAAGGAAAGCGGATGAAATCTGCATTGCCCAAGGTCCTGCAAACTTTAGCAGGCAAGCCCCTTCTGCAACATGTCCTTAACACTGCTTTATCCCTACAAGGAAAGAGCTCTAAAAATGGGCCAATTGTGGTTGTAGGACATGGCGCTGCAGACGTTGAAGAATTCTTAGCAAGTACTGCTAAAGAAGATTCCAGATTTAGCAAAGTAAGCACTGCCCTTCAGGCTCAGCAACAGGGTACTGGACATGCATTGCTACAAGCATTACCTAAGCTTGATTTACAAGAGCCTACTTTGGTTTTGTATGGTGATGTGCCACTGACTACCCTAAAGACTTTAAGTAAATTGGCTAAATTGGCCGACGGTGTTCGTGGCAAAGATTCTGCATTAGCCCTCCTCACCCAGAATCTCAACAATCCAACAGGGTATGGCCGCATTGTGCGTGATGCCGATGGTTCGGTGAAAGAGATTGTTGAAGAGAAGGATGCTTCTGCTGTACAAAAAACGATTCAAGAAATTAATACGGGCATTATGGTCTTGCCAACGAATACCCTCAAGAAATGGCTCAAAGCATTACGAGCTAGCAATGCTCAGGGTGAGTACTATTTAACGGATGTCATTGCGATGGCTGTTAAAGATGGTGTTCCTATTCGTACTACGCAAGCTGACGATGAGTTTGAAATCATTGGCGTGAATAGTCGTGACCAGCTGGCTAGCTTAGAGCGAGTGCATCAACTGAATATTGCTCATCAACTAATGGCTGCGGGCGTATCGCTTGCTGACCCAGCGCGCATTGATGTCCGTGGGACTTTAGAGTGCGGCACTGACGTTTCAATAGACGTTGGTTGTATATTTGAAGGCTGCGTCACTCTAGCGGCTGGTACTAAGCTTGGTCCCTACTGTGTGATTCGCAATAGTGTTATTGGCAAAAATGTTGCTATCCATGCTTATAGCCACTTGGACGAAGCAAAGGTTGGCAATCATTCCATCATTGGGCCTTATGCTCGCTTACGTCCGGGCGCAGACCTATCTAATGATGTTCATATTGGTAATTTTGTCGAAGTGAAGAACAGCAAAATTGCCGCTAATAGCAAAGCCAATCACTTGGCCTATATCGGCGATTCTATTGTTGGTTCAAGGGTTAATATTGGCGCTGGCACGATTACTTGTAATTACGATGGTGTGAATAAGCACCAGACCATTATTGAAGATGATGTCTTTATTGGTTCAGATACACAATTGGTTGCTCCGGTGCGAGTTGGACGTGGCGCCACCTTAGGTGCCGGTACAACGCTCACTAAAGATGCACCTGCTAATCAATTGACGGTGTCAAGAGCAAAACAAATTTCTTTGCAATGGCAGCGCCCCGTAAAGAAAGAGAAAACACAGGCTACGAAAAAAGGAACTACTAAAAAATTAGCTTCCAAGAAGGCCACGCCCAAAAAGACTGCAAAGAAAACCATTCAGAAAGTAGTAAGGGGCAAAAAATAATGTGCGGCATTGTTGGGGCAGCCTCTCATAAAAATATTGTTGATGTGTTGGTTGAGGGTTTGCGCCGTCTTGAATATCGCGGATATGACTCTTGTGGTTTTGCAGTCATCAATGGGGATGATGCTCAGCATCCGATTGAAAGAGCTCGAACCACCGCACGTGTTTCTGAGCTTGCTGAACAAGGTAAAGACTTTCATGGCACTTTAGGCATTGCACATACCCGCTGGGCAACCCACGGTAAGCCAGATACGCAAAATGCGCACCCTCATATTTCTAATGGTTTGATTGCAGTTGTTCATAACGGCATTATTGAAAACTACGAAGCACTGCGCACAGAGTTAAGAGCCGCTGGTTATGTCTTTACTTCCGAGACTGACACAGAAGTGATTGCGCATTTAATACATCAGCATTACGTGAGTACTGGCCAGAAAGATATTGCCCAATCTGTGAAAGCTATTTTGCCTAAGCTGCACGGTGCTTATGCAATCGGCGTGATTTCGCAAGATAACCCTAAAACTTTAGTTGGAGCTCGCGTAGGCTCACCTTTAGTAGTAGCCCTTGGAGATAAAGAAAATTTCCTAGCATCAGATGCTTTGGCATTAGCAGGACGCGCTCACTCGATGATGTATTTGGAGGAGGGCGATATTGCGATCTTGCAGGCAGACAGGGTTGAAGTGATTGACCAGGCTGGTAAATCTATAGAGCGCAATCGTAAGCCAATGCCAGCACAGGCCGACTCCGTAGATCTTGGACCTTATCAGCATTACATGCAAAAAGAGATCTTTGAGCAACCTAGGGCGATTAGCGATACCCTAGCGAATATTGCTTCATTTGGCCCAGAATTATTTGGTGCGAATGCAGAAGGCTGGAAAGCATTCGATCAAGTGTTGATATTGGCCTGTGGCACAAGTTACTACTCTGCGTGCGTTGCGAAGTATTGGTTAGAAGATATTGCAGGTATTCCTACACAGGTTGAAATCGCTAGCGAATATCGCTATCGGATAACAGTGCCAAATCCAAAGACTTTGATCGTCGTAGTCTCACAATCAGGTGAGACAGCCGATACTTTGGCAGCTTTACGTCATGCCAAGGACCTAGGCCATCAATATACTTTGGCGATCTGCAACGTTACGAGTAGTGCGATGGTTCGTGAAACCGATTGGCACTTCTTAACGAAAGCAGGTACAGAAATTGGTGTTGCCTCGACTAAAGCATTTACAACACAATTATTAGCACTTTATCTTTTGGCCGTCTCTATTGCTAAGCGTGCTGGAAAAATTTCTATTGAAAAAGAAAAAGAGCTTCTCCGCGAATTGCGCCATTTGCCAAAAGCATTGCATGCAGTACTAGCCCTTGAGCCGCAAATTATTGCCTGGAGCGACGCATTCGCTAAGTGTGAGAATGCGCTCTTCTTAGGTCGTGGCATGCATTACCCAATCGCGCTTGAAGGTGCATTGAAATTAAAAGAGATTTCTTATATTCATGCTGAAGCCTATCCTGCTGGGGAGTTAAAGCATGGGCCACTAGCTTTGGTAACCGATAAGATGCCGGTAGTCACCGTTGCACCTAAAGATGACCTATTAGAGAAGTTGAAATCGAATATGCAAGAGGTTAAGGCCCGCGGTGGGAAGTTATATGTTTTTGCTGATCAGGATACAGAGATCATCAGTAGCGATGGTATTAACGTCATCCGCTTACCAGAGCATTACGGCAAGCTTTCACCGATCTTGCACGTCGTTCCCCTGCAGTTGTTGGCGTATCACACGGCCTGTGCTCTTGGCACTGATGTTGATAAGCCGAGAAACTTAGCAAAGAGTGTGACAGTCGAATAAAGTTGCAAGTTTGACTTATATCAAAACGTGTGTGTAAATTAAGTTAGATAAATCAGGACTTTACGAAGTCCTGGTGCCATTTTTGTGTTCAAATATCTCTTGTAAAAGAGGATATTTGTTGCAATTCATGTTTCTGTCGAAAGCACCCCCCTTCTCGAGTGTCCATTTGTTTGCACTGATTTGCGCAGGCGTGCTTTCTGCGTGCGCAGTAGGCCCGGACTTTAAGCAGCCAGTAGCACCTAAAACTTTTTCGTATACCGAAGGCTCTTTAAGTAAAAAACTGACTACTGCTCCTGGTGTTCCTGGCGGTACTGATCAGGAATTTGTCGAGGGCGCTGATATAGAGGCGCAGTGGTGGGAGTTATACAAATCTCCTGAGCTTGACGCTTTAATTAAAAAAGCCTTAGAGCAAAATCCTAATTTAGGGGCTGCTGATGCTGCATTGCGTGCTGCTCAAGAAAATGTCAACGCACAAATTGGTGGCCAATATTTTCCAGCAGTTAGCCTTGGTGGCGCTGCCACTCGACAACTTCAGCCTTCAGCAATCTATGGACTGCCCTACGGCTCCGACACTTATAACCTCTATAACACTTCAGTAAACGTTAGCTACAAACTGGATGTATTTGGAGGCGCGCGCCGTGCAGTTGAGGGTGCCAGAGCTCAGGCAGAAGTAGCGCAATATCAGTTAGAAGGCGCTTACCTTTCTTTAACAGCTAACGTAGTCACTAGCGCCGTGAAAGAGGCAGCGTTACGAGCACAAATGCAAGCTACCGAAGAAATTCTCAGAGCACAAACCAATCTTGCGGAAGTAACGGAAAAACAATTAGTAATTGGTACGGTATCAAAAGTAGATGTTACATCGCAACGCACTTTAGTTTCAACATCACAGGTAGACCTCTTTAACTACGAGCGAAATCTGGCATTCGCGCGCAACCAGTTAGCAGTCCTAGTAGGTGAATTGCCTAGTAACGCTAGCATCACTCGATTTGATCTCACTAAATTACACCTGCCAAAACAACTCCCGCTTTCAGTGCCATCAAGCTTGGTGCGTCAGCGCCCTGATGTACGGGCCGCTGAGGCCCAATTAAAAGCACAGAATGCTTTTGTGGGAGTTGCTACAGCAAACTTATTGCCCCAATTTAATATCACGGGATCCATTGGTTCTGCCGCGCTGACTTCAGCCGCTCTATTTGGCCCTAACTCGGCTCTGTGGGCTATTGGCGGCGGCATCTTGCAGCCCTTATTTCAAGGCGGACAATTATTAGCTCAGCGTCGTGGGGCCATTGCCAATTATGAGCAGGCAGCTTTCCAATATCAGGCGACCGTATTAAATGCATTTCAAGAAGTTGCCAATGCATTGCGCGCACTGGAAACAGGTGCGGAAGCGCTCAAGGCAGCTTCTGATGCTGAACGTTATGCCTATGAAACTCTCGACCTGATTCAGCAACAGTACAAGCTAGGAACAGCTAGTTATTTAGCAGTGCTCTATTATCAAAACCAGTATCAACAAGCAAAAGTGAAATCTGTGTCTGCACAAGCAACGCGATTTTCTGATACGGCAGCATTATTTACAGCATTAGGCGGCGGCTGGTGGAATCGTGAAGGCCCCGCTTTTAAACCAAAAGCCATAGCGAATAAAGATCAAAATGAAACTTCTGGAAACAATTAAGAGCAAGCTAATTGCTTCCATTCTTGCCTTATGGTTATGGTTGAAACTCAAGGCTGAGCAATGGACATTGCGCGAGAAAGTGATAGCCTTTCGGGAAAAGACAAAAGCTTTCTTCGGACGCATGGGTGCTAAGTGGCGCGGCACTAAGGCGCATACCAAGCTCATGGCAATGGAGCCGCTACAACGTCGCATGACGATCATGTTGTGCGGGGTTTTCTTGATGCTTGGCTTGATTTTTGCTTTCAATCAATTCAAAACATTCATGTTTAATCATTTCATCTCAGGAATAGGTTTGCCAACGGCAACTGTTTCTACGATGGTGGTGGCTACATCAGAATGGCAGCCTCAATTGACTAGCGTAGGGAATATACGAGCTTTCAGGGGCGTTGAGTTGAGCACAGAGATCGCTGGTCTTGTGCAAACAGTCCCCATTAAGTCTGGTCAAGATGTAAAACAAGGTGAATTACTCATTAAGCTTAATGATGCATCCGATGTCGCCCAACTCAATTCCTTAAAAGCGATGGCAGATCTTGCTAAGGTTATTAATGAGCGTGATAAACAGCAGCTTACTATTCAGGCAATCAGTACGAATGTATTTGATACCAGTAAAGCAGATGCAAAATCCAAGCAAGCTCAAGTTGAGGCACAAATCGCATTGGTGGCGAAGAAAAACCTGAAGGCGCCATTTAGTGGACGTGTTGGCATTGTCTCGATTAATCCTGGTCAGTACGTTAATTCAGGCGATAAATTATTAACACTACAGACATTGGACCCTATTTTTGTAGACTTCACATTGCCACAAAGTAATGCCGAGCAAATTCAAGTCGGCCAAGACGTGGTGGTTGCTACAGATGCATTTAAGGGCGCCAATTTTGTGGGCAAGATTACTGCAGTGAGCCCTAAGGTCGATACGAATACTCGCAATATTCAAATTGAGGCGCAGATAGCTAATCCAGATAAGAAAGTTTTGCCAGGGATGTTTGCGAATGTGAATATTAAGCTTGGCGACCAAGTGAAATTACTAACCCTGCCACAAACTGCAGTGACCTATAACCCATATGGCTCAACCGTCTTTGTTGCAAAAGATACCGGCAAGAAAGATAAGCAAGGCAAACCAGCCCTCGAAGCACAGCAAGTATTTGTCACTACCGGCAGTACTCGTGGTGATCAGGTGGCTATTCTCAAAGGCATTAATGAAGGTGA
>Ga0114978_10000948_pt1 | contig 24373 bp, 18 predicted proteins | sample S_140212_EF_Meta_FD_87027 | JGI IMG/M metagenome (GOLD analysis project Ga0114978, IMG submission 87027) | Freshwater microbial communities from Lake Simoncouche, Canada to study carbon cycling - S_140212_EF_MetaG | ecosystem: Environmental > Aquatic > Freshwater > Lake | place: Lake...
ATTATATATTAAATATATATCCTTATATTAAAATATATTTAAACAACAAAATGATGCATCAAATTCAAAAAGAAAAATATTTAAATTCAATAATTAATAAGGGATATAACCTGGAGAATATTGAAAATATACTTAATAATACAATTAAAACATATAATATAGATAAAAGTAATATAGATCAAAGTAATATAGATCAAAATAATAAAATAAATCTAACTGTAGGATATTATAAAAATGACAATATTTTAAGATCTGCAGAAATTGACTTATGTTTAAAATTAAATTGTATAAATCAATTATTTAATAAAATTATTATAGTAAATGAAACAATGATTGATATACCATTTATTGATAAAAATGATAATCGTATTATTATTATTAATAATCCAAATAGATTAACCTATAAAGATTTCTTTAATTATTCAAATCAATATACGTCAGAGAATACAATAAATATATTAATAAATTCAGATATTGTAATAGGAGGTAATTTTTATCTTTTATATGAAAATATGCAATTAAATGAATTATATTTTTTGACAAGATATGATATTAATAAATATGGACAAATATCTTTATGTCATTTATTAGGATGTGATACATGGATTTGGAAAAATTGTATTAATTGCAATGTAGGTAATTATTATTTAGGTAAACCATATTGTGATTTTAAATTAGCTTATGAACTTTATAAGATTGGTTATACAATTAAAAATCCATCATTAACTCTAAAAACATATCATATACATAATATAAATATACGAAATTACAATGATTCTGAAAAAATAAATGGAGATAAATTTTTAAAGATTAAACATTCAGAGTTAGAATCAGAACATTCAGAAAGTAATTATATATTTTTAGACTGAAATGATTCTTAAAAATTTCTTTCTTGTGGTTCCAAATATTTTTCATCCAATATTTTGAATATTTCTTCTTCTGATTCAACATATATATTTTTTGTACCTTTATATAATCCATATTCATTTAATTTATATCCAAGTTTTTTTGCTTTATTTCTTAAAAATAAATTTAATTCTTTTGATCCAGTAAAATATAATGAAGCTGGATACCACGACAAGAATGGTATAAAACGAATATCTATACGTCTAACTGGTTTCTTACTTTGATGAGGATCTTGACAAAATCCCATATATTTATTTGTAGAATCTGATGTAATATCATCAATTAAAAATCGTGATTCATGTAGTTTTTTTACAATCTTCTGTATTACTAATTTTTCTTCTTCCAGATTTTCAGTTAGAATAGTTGGAGTTGTAACTAATAGATCAATATCATTTGATGTTAATTTTTGTCTTCTATATGATCCACATATCTGAATAATAATTGTATCATCTACTTTTGATAGCTCTTTTAGTAAAAAATCTAATGTTTTAGTTATTTCTTGACGCGGAATATTTAATTTTAATTTATTGTAGTATTTAATGCCAAGTTTAATAGTATTTGAAACTTTTATTTTATTAGTAGAAACAATATCAAAAAATTGTTTAATGGTTTGGATTTTATAATCTTTAATTAAACGATTCGCGAGTGATTCACCAACACCAATTATTGATAATAATTGATCCTTAATTGTTTCTTTTTTATTTAAATTCCTACAATCAATAGTTAAACAGAGTTGATCAAGTTCCCTTAATTTTTTAGTTTTTAATATTTCATCAATACGATCTTTAATACCTTTACCAACACCTGGAATATTTGTTAATTGAGTTACTGATATAATAGAATTTGAAAAATTTTTTATTACTCTTAATCCAGTTTTTAAAGATCTAATACGAAATTCGTTTTGATTTCTAAATGTAGTATCATTTGATGTTTCATACAAATACTGATTTATTTTTATTAACTCAGAAAAAATTTGAATTAATAACTCATTCATATATTATAATATATAAGAAATTAAATATAATAATATTAAAGTTTCTTATAGATTCTATGAATTTTTTTCCAGCAAACAATGATAAAATTTTAATAGATGCAATCGGTAAATATTCAATTAGTTTACCAGATAAAGCACAAATAATAACAAATTTAATTGAAAAACATATTAATACAACAAACATTACAATCACTGATGCAATGGCATGTATTGGTGGAGATACTTTATCTTTTTCACAAAGATTTACAAAAGTAAATGCAATTGAATTTGATAAAATTCGATTTGATTATTTAAAACATAATATGGAATTATTTAATTGTAAAAATATTGATTTCTATAATGAAGATTATTTAAAAGTAATGATGAAAGTAAAACAAGATGTAATATATATAGATCCTCCATGGGGTGGACCAGAATATAAAGTCAAGAAATCAATAAAAATTAAAATTGGTGAAACAAAATTAGAAGAAATATGTGATCAAATAATTGAGAAGAAGTTATGTAAATTACTTGTTTTAAAGTTACCATATAATTATGATTTAATGGAATTAAAATTCTATGATATAAAAATGTTTGTTCTTAATAAGATATTGCTTATTTTAATTAATATTGACCCTGAACAAGCTCCCGCATAAAGATAAATAAAATAAATAGGAATAGATGAGAATAAATAAAAGTTATAAAAAATTGATTTATTAATACTTAAGAATTTAAGCATATACTTATAATATAATATTACTAAATGTCTAATTTAAACGTATCTAATACAAATAATTCGACTAAAATTAATCAAGTGAATGAAACTAATGAACTAAACGAAGATACAATGAGTGATTCAGATGTACCTCCTCCACCACCTACTCCTGTTAATAATCAGATTGAAGTAGGTGCAAAAGTTGACCCTAAGAAATTACCGGAATTTGTAGATGATTCTGACGAAGAGCTTCCAAGAAATGGAGTTGTCGGCCTAAATAATCTAGGCAATACTTGTTATTTAAATTCAGTACTTCAAACTATTAGTAACCTTGATGATTTTCGTACTTATTTACTTAGTGGGACTTTTGTTAATGAACTAAAAGATGGAGTTGAGCTTGAAGATTCGCTATTTTATCAGACTCATCGAATTATTAAAAACTTATGGGAAACTGATCAACCTAGTCTAGGTCCAAGAAGTTTTAGAAAGAAATTTGTTGAAAAACAACAAATGTTCCTAGGATTTGAACAACATGATAGTCATGAGGCTATGCAATTTCTACTAGACAATCTTCATGAGGAAATTAAAAAGAATATGGATGTAAATATCTCTATTTCTCCTGAACTCAAAGGATTTTTTGATTTCTGTGATAAACATTATTCTGAAGTTGCGGTATATAATTTATTTGTAGAATCAGAAAATAAAAAAATAAAAGAATCTGAACAAGGAAAAAGGGCTGAAGATGTCGAAGAAACTGAAGAAAGTAAACAAAAGAAAGCAGAATTTGAACAAATGAAACCTAAATGGAAACATAATCTAAAAATAATTGATTCAAATCCTACTAAAGCACTTGATTATTTTGCAATGAAATTCTGTAAAGATTTTTCTACAAAATATTCTGAAATTTATGATTTCTTTGCATCAATTGATTGCGTTCTTACAAAGTGCCCAGATTGTAATCACATGTCTTATGGATTTGATAATAAGAATATGATATCTGTTGAATTTCCTGAATTAAATGATGATAAGATTAAGGAATCAGATGTATTTAAGAAATTATTTACTGAAAAATGTGAACAATTGAAAGGTAAAATATCAAATGAAGATCTTATTTCAAAGATGTGTGTGAATGAGGTTAAACAAAAACAAATTTTTAGTCTAAATGATTTGCTTGTTAATAATCAACAAGCAAGACAATTAGACGTCAAGAACTTGTGGAATTGTGAAGTTTGTGAGAAAAAGGTACAAGGACTACAACAATGCAAACTATATAAAAATCCTAAATATCTAATTGTCCATCTAAAACGTTTTAATCATTTAATGATTGATCGTGAAGTAAATGGCCGTATTGAAAAAGAAGCTGTAATTTACAAGATTAAAAATCTTGTAACATATGACGAAAAGATTAATATTAGACATCTCATGATTAATGATGACGGGTCTAAGATGGATTATGAAATTGTTGGAGGTATTAATCATATGGGAGAATATAATGGTGGTCATTATACAAATTTTTCAAAGAATGCTAATAAATGGTATAATTATAATGATCATCGTGTAAATGAATTACATTGTAACGGTATTCCATTATCACCAAATGCATATATGCTAATCTATAGACGTTGTGATTAATGAGAGAAAGAGAGAAAAAGAAGACTTTAAAAATTGATTTATTTATTTATTATATTATAATTTAAAAATTATAATATAATATGTTCTTCGATATTAGTAATAAGATATATGTACAAATTGACAATACATGGTTTGATCTAACTAGTTATACGGATCATCCGGGAGGCGCACAAATCTTTAAACAATATCATTTAAAGAATGCTACTAAAGCATTCAATCAAATTCGAGGTCATGGAGATTCATTAGTATTTAGTAAACTAGAAGAACTAGAAATTAAAAATATCCTATTAAATGTATATCTAAATTTAATTAGAAAAGAGAATACAGATATAAATGTGCCAATTGCAACAATTGTTTAAAAATTGAATATTTAATAATATAATTATAAATGAATTAAATTATTATACTTTATACGATTTAAAAATGATTAACGTATGGAATCCAGTTTGTAAGGAAATGTTTAAAGTTCAAATTATAAATTCTTTTCATGGTGCATATGGTCAATCTATATATCGTTCAAAGAATAGTGTATATCTTGTAAAGAATAATGAGTGCAAATGTATGAAATATTTTTTAATAACTAATGATTTAATAAATAGAAAACCATCAAATGATAACTTTAATTTACGCGATATTTATTATGATATGAAAATAAAATATCCTAGACAACTTGAAGAACTTAAGGTACCTCCAATTATATGTTCGAAAAGTCATAAAGAGTTAAGACTTAAATAGATCATTTTCATTTATCTTATATTTCTTCATTAAAAAATTTAATGGCATTGGTCCTTCATCGATTAATTTTTTGTATAACTGTATTGCAACAGGATGTAAATAACCAGGACGATCTGTTGAATATATAGAATCCATTAAAGGTATTTGACTTTCAAATATCTTTTTAAATACCTCTGATCCAACTTTATATGATATTGCTTGACCAGGCTTACAAACATATCTATAAACTTCAGATTTAATTGCTTCATCAGGTGTTGCTAAATATTTTTTCATATATAGAAATATATCATGCGGTGAATAACCTTTATAATGAATACGAATATCTACAATAATACGTATTGTTCTTAATATTTCATATTCAATGTGTCCAATTTTGTCCCAGATTGTTTGCTTATATCCTAAATTTTCTGAAAACAGTCCCCACCCTTCAACAAATCCATTTACAATACTACTAAAATATGAAAATAATAAATTATTCTCTTGATTTAAATGTTTTATACCATTTATTTGTAAATGGTGTCCAGGGTATCCCTCATGTAGTACTAAACTATCAGTTCTATATTTAGGCATTTTTTGCCAGTTATGGATATTTAAATAAAAGATATTTTCAAAATAGTATCCTCCTCCTAGATATTTATTATCAAATGCCATTAAACGAAGTTCAGAAAATTGTTTAAATTCTAGTTTATTAACAAAAAAATCTTTATATTTACTTATTATCTTACGATGGTGTATTACAAACTCACGTTTATCTTTATAATTTTGATCTGATGTTTTTATTAATTTATGTAATATTTTAATATACTCATCATTTAAATTAATAGATGGATCAATTATTTTAAATTGTTGTTTCATATTTTCTATTAATTTATCTAATTCTTTAACTGCCCATGATTCTAATTTTATGATATCAATATTAATACCTGTATGGGATTCAACACATTTTAAATATAATTGTTTACTTATGTTATAACATCCGACCGTATTTATTTTTTTAGTTTTATAAAATTGTTCAAGACGTAATAAGTATTTTTGTAATATTTTACATCTTTTATTAAATTCTCGAAATACTCTACGATATCGTAACCATTGAGCTTCTTTTTCAAGCGGTCTTAATTTTGATGTTCCATAATAAGCTTCTTTGTCAACACGTGTACATATAACTGTCTTTTGCCATCTATGTATCATATCAATATTGTAAAACTTATAGTAGACTGGATGATTTATAATTTTTTCATAATAACTTATAATCATTTCATCTAATAATTTAAATAAATGTAAATTTTCATATATTAGATCAAAATTATTAGTATCGATTGAAAAAGGGTTTCCAATTATGAAGTATACACTTGATAAAACATTATTAAAGTAATTTTGTGATAATAAATCCTTTACTTCTATATATTTATCTGTATATATTTTTATAACATACTTTTCAATCTCGGTAGGATTATTGTATTCTTTCATTATTTTTTGGATCTGATCTTTCTTTAATTCAAAATTAATTAAATCAATTATAGTCATTGTTTTAATATCATCCGAAAGATCTAATTTATTTGCAATAGTATCCATTAAAGAAAAGAGATACATTTAGTTATAGTTATACTATAAAATAAAATAAAATAAAAATAATAAAAAAATGAAATAAATATGATTTATATCTAATACCTAACAGATTTATAATGGGATTCTCTACTCCAATGATTAAAATATGGAATCCAATTTGCAATAGATATCAATGGGTTAGAATAGTTATACCACTCGGTAAGATTCATGTCGTATGTATGACTGAAAATAATCAGTGCTCGTGTACTAATAATAAATTTTTAGTTGTTTCAGAATCACAAGTCTTTAGATATTCTACTCCACATAAACCTAATGGTTGGGTTAATAAACCACTCTTATTTCCTCAGCCAGATCTCGGTGAGAAAAATGTTTATACAAACAAGTATTCAGGAATTGATATGATTGCACTTCATAAATTTGGAATACATAATTATCCGAAATATATTAAATTTCCTGCGCCAATTACAACGTGTAATAAAAAAGAGTTAAAATAATATATATATATAAATATAAATATATATATATATATATAAGACTTATGAGTAATATTAAATATATTAAATGTATTAATTTATACGATCGTGTTGATAGAATTGGTACACATTTATGTGTTTATATATCAACCATTTTAGTAGCAATAAAAAATAATTATAGAATTAATTTAACTAAACCAAAAACAGAATATAGATATTATAATTCAATATTTGTTAAATTTCTATTTGATTTTATCGAAGAATATAATGAAAAAGAATTTGGAATTATATTAAAAGAATTTGAAAAAATTGAAGAAATCAACGTTAGTGAAAGCACAAATATAAGTTTCTTTCATAAATTTATTACAGGATTAAAAAATATTGAATCTGATTACGTTACTTATTTTAAAGAAAAAATTTTTAAGGATAGAATAGAAAATTTTAATAAACTTGTACTTGATAAAAATTATATTATTCCGATAAATTTTGAAAAGACAATTGTAGTACATCTTAGATTAGACGATAGACGTAATACTTTTCATAACAAAAATGATATTTTAAATTATTCAAATAACCTTACAAAATTTATTGATACAGGTTACAAGACAGGTTACAAGGATCCTCATGGTCGTAGTTACTTAGGTCAGTCTGCAATAAAAGAAGATATAATAAATGAACGCATAAAATTAGTATTAAGTAATCATCCAGATCACGACGTAATTATTATAACATCTCCGGGTTCGAATCATTCATTACCATATAAGACTATAAAGAGTTCTGATGAAAGTTATGATTTATTTTTGTTATCAAAATGTAATATATTAATTGGATCTATGAGCAGTTTTTCGTTTGCATCAATGTTTTATGGTAATCATGAAGCAATTTATTATCCTTTATGGGACCATGCTGTTATATTTGGATTAACTACAAAATATGATAAAACTACGAATATAACTTTATTTTAGGCTGTTAGATATCATATAAATACAAACATTATATTTTTGTTAATAAAAATTGATTTATATAAACTATATAGATATATTACAATATATCTATATATAACCATGAAAGATTTAATTTTTCAAATAATTGATTGGCAGGAATATAATGAAAGAACCGATCAAGAATTGGAACAAATTGATTATAAAACAAATAAACCACGAGTTATTCACCCTACAAAGTATTTTATAAATTTATATGGTAGAACAGTTGATCAAAAATCAGTTGTTCTAAGAGTTGAGAACTTTAAGCCATATTTCCTTATAGAGATTCCAGAACAATGGAAGTCATCCGAAATTTCAGAATTTGTAAATGTTTTAAATAATCATCTAAGTAATAAGAAAATTAATGGTACAATTTTAAAAGATACCGAATATAATGAAAATGAGGGATTTAAAAAGCAAATCATTTATAAATGTGTTAAAAAACACAAGGCACGTGAATTTTCTGCAAACAGATTATTTCCATTTATGATATTCTTTTTTGACGACACATATACATTCTCAGCCCTAAGCAAACTATTTACTGAAGACATTTATTGTGCAAGTGGTAATCCTTACAAAGGTAGAAAAAGATTTCAAGTATATGAATCAAATATTGAACCTTATATTAGATTTAATCATATTATAAATACTGATACATGTGGCTGGGTTAAGGTAAAACACTGTGAAATTGAAGACAGAGAATTCACAGATATTTATGCAATCGCCGATTATGCTGATTTGGAAAGACATGATATTAAAACCGCAAGTAAATTGCGAATTTTATCATGGGATATTGAATGTTATTCACATGATGGAAGTTTCCCAATGCCAGATGTTCTTGAAAATCAAATTATTCAGATTGGTTGCGTATTCCAAAAATATGGTGAATCTGATCCGTATCTAAAAGTAATGTTATCCTTAAATACTTGCGATGATATTGAAAATACAAAGGTAATCTGTTTTAAAACTGAAGCTGAACTACTACTTGGATTTAAAGATTTAATTCGAAAAGAAAATCCAGATATCTTAACAGGTTATAATGTATTTGGCTTCGATTGGAACTATGTTTACGAACGTGTTAAACTACTAGATATTGAATCTGATTTCTCTCAATTTAATAGAGATCTAGGAATTGATGATAAACCTTCCAAGTTTCTAACAAAGAATTTATCTAGTTCTGCATTAGGTGATAACATTTTTAAGTTTTTTGAAATGAAAGGTAGAGTACAAATTGATCTACTAAAAGTAGTTCAAAGAGATCATAAATTAGATTCATATAAATTAGATCGTGTAGCAGAACAATTTATTAATCAAGATATTGTTAAATTTGATGGTAATAAGATATATGTAAAGAATCCAAAAGAGTTTATTTCTGGTAATTTTATTGAAATTATAGAACATGATGAAATTGAAGGACCTGAACATATTACAGATAAACTTAAAATCACTGATATTAATTATGATGAGAAATATATTGTAATTAATAAACATTATGATGACTTTGGAGATCTCTTACATCTTAAAGATAAATGTAAGAAGTATAAAGTATGTCTTGTAAAAGATGATATTAATCCAGAAGAGATTTTTGCAAAGTTTAAGCAAACTTCTGCAGATAGAAAAGAAGTTGCCGAATATTGTATTCAAGATTGTGTATTAGTCTTAAAACTATTAAATAAATTACAAGTACTAACTAATAACATTGCTATGGCAAATGTATGTTCTGTACCACTATCTTATATCTTTTTAAGAGGTCAAGGCGTTAAGATTTTTAGTCTAGTTGCTAAATTCAGTAGATTATTAAATCATGTAATGCCTGTTCTTAAGGTAAATTATAATCCAGAGAATGAAGATACAGTTGGATATGAAGGCGCAATTGTATTTGAACCAACAGTTGGATTCTATGAGGAATCAGTATGGGTTAATGATTATTCCTCTCTGTATCCAAGTTCAATGATTGCTACAAACATTTCACATGAAACACTCGTAATTGATCCTATGTATAGAAATCTTCCAGATTATGAATACAAAGATGTTACATTTAAAAATAATGATGGCAGTACAACAACATGTACTTTTGCTAAAAAACTAGATCCAACTTATGATGCTAAAAACTTTGGTATCTTACCTCAGATCTTAATGGGTTTACTTAATGAAAGAAAAAGTACACGTAAATTAATTGAAACAGAACCAGATCCTTTCGTTCAAAGTATTTTAGATGGTAAGCAGCTTGCTCTTAAGGTAACTGCAAATTCTCTATATGGACAATTAGGTGCTAAAACAAGTCCAATCTTTATGTTAGAACTTGCAGCATCTACAACAGCAGTCGGTAGAAGACAATTAGAACTTGGTAGAGATTTTGTAGAAAATCATTTAACAAGAGTTATGAAACTAGTTTATGAAAATAAAAATGATCCAGAAAGACTCAATGAGATATTTACAAAAGAATTAAAAGACAAAACTGGTAAGCCTAATATGAAAGATCGTGAGTGGGCGATTGAAAAAATTACAGAAGTTATGGATAAATATACTTTTAAACCAGAAACCTTATATGGTGATACAGATTCTGTATTTAATCGAGCAAACTTTAATGATAAGAAAACTGGTAAACCAGTTTCTGGTCCAGAAACAATCATGCCTGCTATTATCTTAGGTCAATTAACATCTAAGTTTATTCAAGCTAAACAACAATACCCACAGGAATTATCGTATGAGAAAGTATTCTGTCCATGGATTATTGTTAGTAAGAAAAGATATATTGGAAGAAAATTCGAAGAAGATGATAAAAAAAGTAAGGTAGCATTTATGGGTCTTGCACTTAAGAGACGTGACAATGCACCAATTACAAAAAAAATCTTAGGAGGGTTATTAAAGAAATGGATGATTGATTTTGATAGACAAGGTGGGATAGACTTTATTCGTAAATCAATTTATGAAATTATTGAAGGAAAGTTTCCAATTCGTTATTTTGTAACATCTAAAACACTTAAGGGTAAATATAAAGGAAAACGTTTAGATGGTAAACATCCTAAGGGAACTGTATGTGCTACTGAAGGTAGAAAATGTGAATGTTCTGGACCATGGAATTGGAAAGAAGTACAATGTGGTATTGCTCATGTAACTTTATGTCAGAGAATGGCAGAAAGAGATCCTGGAAATGAACCTGCAACAAATGAAAGAATTCCTTATGTTGCAGTGGAAATTAATGAACATGATGTAAAAAGCAAAAAGAAATCTCAAGGTAAAGATGAGAAAGTACTGCAAGGAGATAAAATAGAACATCCTGATTATATTGAGAAGAAGAAATTGAATGTTGATTATAAATTCTATTTAACGAATCAAATTATGAATCCAACAGTTCAATTCTTAGAAATTGTAATGAAAGATCCTGAAAATATGTTTAACGAAGCTATTAAAAATCAAGTATTTACTAAAATTGGTATGAAACAAAATAATTTAAGTAATTATTTTAAAACAAAAAAAGTAGTTTATGAAAATGAAAATATTTATTCAGAAGATGAAGGTTCTGGTTCAGAATCATCTAAAGGCAGCCTTAGAATTTGTAAGTAAACCTTAAATGCATTAATTTATGAATTTTAATTTATAAACCTCAATTTAATATAAACAATATTCTATAATTTATTTATACAATGACTAAAATACTTGTAACAGGGTGTGCTGGTTTTATTGGATCTCATACATGTGAATTTTTATTAAGAAGAGGAGATATAATATTAGGTTTAGATATTTTAAATGATTATTACGATATATCATTGAAATACAAAAATTTAGAGATCCTTAAAAGATATCATAATTTTTCATTTATAAAGGATGATATTAAAACTACAAATGTAATATCAGAATTTAAGCCTGATAAAGTTATTCATTTAGCATCTATGGCCGGCGTTAGAAACAGTTTAGAGAATCCATTATTATATGAGACTACAAATATTGGGGGATTTATTAATATTCTTGAGGAATGTCGTAAAAATAATGTAAAACATATTGTTTATGCTTCAAGTAGTAGTGTATATGGACTTAATACTAAAATACCATTTTCCGAAGATGATCCAATTGAAAAATGTAATAGTCCATATGCATGTAGTAAACTATGTATGGAGTATTATGCAAGAACATATAATCAATTATATAATTTATCTAATATTGGATTAAGATTTTTTACAGTATATGGACCAAGAGGAAGACCAGATATGGCACCATATTTATTTTTAAATGCAATAAAGAATAATATTAAATTTAAAAAATTTGGAGATGGTACAAGTTCAAGAGATTATACATACATAGATGATATTGTTTTAGGTATAGTTAACGCAATTGATAATAAAAAAAATATTAAGTGTAAAATCTATAATTTAGGTAATTCTAATCCAATATCTTTAAATAAATTTATTGAAATATGTGAAATAGTAACAAATAAGATAGCAATCTTTGAGCAATATCCAGAACAATTGGGCGATATTCAACACACATATGCAGATATAAGTAAAGCAAAAAGTGATTTAAATTATAATCCAAAGACTAGTTTAGAAGATGGTTTAAAAAATACTTATAATAGTTTCATAGTCTGATCGTTTGATCGTTTAAATAATTTAAATTTATATGTATATTTAAATATATATAAATTAATTCAATCTATTTTCTCATCTTATTCATAGAAATTAATCTTACATCAGATGTACTGATAGAAGATGTAGTATCTAAGTATTCAGATACACTATTTGGTGTTGCACTTTCATTTGTACCACTTTCATATGAGCCAGTTCCATATGAGCCACTTTCATTTGTACCACTTTCATATGAGCCAGTTCCATATGAGCCACTTTCATATGAGCCAGTTCCATATGAGCCACTTTCATATGATCCACTTTCAGATGCGCCTCCAGAAGATTCAGTTGTGCGTTTTGACTTTTTACTAGATTTCTTACTAGATTTCTTACCTTTAGATCTAGACACCATCATTCTTAAATGTTTTACTTTTTCTTTTAAATCTTCGGTATCTTCATTTTCATCTAAATCTAGTCCTTCGGTAGATTCAGCAAAATCAAAACCTTCATCATCATCATCAGGTGTTAAATATTTTTCAACTCTACCTTTTTTGTGTTCTTTATTTCTTGGTTCATATAAACCACCACTTTGCATTTCTTTAAAAAACTGTTCAGGATTAAAGTCTGATTTTCTTTGAGCAGATTCTACTCCAGGCTCTACTTGATCTTCAGATGTTTCAAATATATTAGAATCTAATGTAATAATCTTACTATTTTTGTGCATTATTTGGCTATCACGATTTAATTGGGTATCAGTATTTTCAGATACTTCTCCATAGTATGTGTAACCTCCTAATTTAGGAGATACTTCAGAAGATTCAAAAATACTAGGATCTATTTCAATGATTGCAGATGGTTTAGATGCATTAGGTAATGTATTTTTATATGAATCAGTAGATGTTGCTGAATTTACTACAACTCCATTTGGTATAGGTTCACTTGATGTAGGTGATGTTGTCATTGCAGATGTTGCAGAATGTTCCATTCCGTTAGGGACTGCTGCACTTGATGTTGCAGAATCTCCCATGTTTCCAATATTTATTTGACCATCAGGAGATGTTGCAGAATGAGTACCAGATACATTTAATTTTCCTTGGTGCATGTGTGCACTTGATGTTGGAGACATTCTGCGCATATTTCCTTTCGATTTTGGAGACATTCTACGCATATTTCTGTTTTTACGAGGTGAATTCTTTTTCTTATCTGTATCTGCAGATACATATTTGGCAACAGGTTTAGAATTATCATTAAATTTAATATTTAAAGGACTATTATCTTTTATAGATGATGCTTCAGGTGTTTCTTGAAGGATTTTATTAATTTCTCCATTAATAGAATTTGATTGACTATTTCCCATTATATTATATAAATTATAATAGAAATAAATTAAATATAAATTATTTTATGGATAAAAAAATTTTAATTGTAAGTTTACTTTTTTTAATCATTATTCTTTTTCTAAAAAGATCTAATAAGACCATTGAAAAAATGAGTCTAGTTGAAGCTTTTAACAAAAAAAAATATTTAGTCAGAGATTTAAGTGATAAATCAGAATCTGCTGATTTATTAGCACAATTAATGGATAAACTAAAGTTATTAATAGTAACATTAAAGAGAAATTCAGATAATACAACTGATGCTGAATTAAAAAAATACAAAAAATTCATTGAATCTATATATTATAAAATTGATGGAGTTAAAGTAAGAGAAAATGAAGGAGGTAATGATTTAACTTCTTACAGTGTAAATAAAGGTGAGGAATTAGTATTTTGTATTAGATCTAAATCTAATAATAAGATTCACGATCTAAATGAATTAATGTATGTAGCAATTCATGAAATTGCCCATATAGGGTGTCCAGAAACTGGACATACCAAATTATTTGCAAGAATTAATTTATTTTTATTAAGACAAGCATTACAACTTAAGTTATATAATTATCGCGACTATTCAATGAATCCGGTTGAATATTGTGGTATGACACTAACGACAAATATACTCGGGTAGATAATTATTATATAATTCTGGTTGTTGTGGTTATCTTAAGAAAAATTTAAATATATATTATATTATATTAATGGAGGATCCTATTAAAATAATATATAAGGTAAAAAATAATAATAGAAAAAATCAATATCATATTTATATTTTTTTAGGTAATTTAGTTGATTCGACTATTCAAAAAATTCTAAAAAAATTTAAAGATTTAAATTTATTTGAAACGCTTACTAATTTAAATGAAAAAGAAAGAGATGAATTAGAAAAAAAATATGGCGTAAAATGGTATACATATTTCTTTGTACATCATCATATTGATTTTACATTTGATAATATACGAAAATCTAAACAAAAAGCAGAAGAAATCATTGATAAAATTAATAAAGAGTGGTACGATTTTCATATTAAAGATTATAAAATTAGTGGAAAAACATCTTTTAATTACAGTTCAATTGTAAGTAGAGATAGAATGAATAAATTTACTAAAACTATAGTCGATGATGATAAGTTTGATTATAGAACAAATTTAAATAAGCAATTAGGTGGAAATATTTCTGATAGTGACGAATCAGATAGTGAATTTATTGGAGGTAGTAAGAATAGTAGTAAGAATAATAGTAAGAAGGATCCTAAGAAAGATACTAAAAAAGTTACTAAGAAAGGAGGAATAAAAGATGGTGAATATTTAAATATGATTGATAATGAATACAAAATGAAGAGATATATGAATAGATCATTTGTAGAATTCTTAAAATTATCTGAAGATAAACAAAGTGGTGGGATTAATCCTGATGATATTGCAGAAGAATCTGACGCTGAATCAGATGATGATATAATCAGTAAAATAAATGCACCAGAAAATGCAATCCTATCTGAACAAGATGAAGCACATATTACTGAGGAAATGTCTTTAGAAGAACTAGAAAATATTTATTCTACTGAGGATAAATTAGACTTAGTAATTGAGAATCAAAAGGATACTAAAAAAACTAGTGAATTAATTGAAAAGATTCTAGAACAAGATAAAGATTTTGATAAAATTGAAAAATTAAATGAACTTATATCTTTTGATAATTCTAAAGATAATATAAATTATGATGAAAGTTTAAAGAATGTTTATAATAAACAATATGTATTTAACAATTATATATACAAAAATGATACTATTAAAAATATTAAAAATAAGATTACATGTTCTATAAAGAAAAATAAAATGTTTGATAAAAATTCAGAATTATTAATTCCGTCTAGAGTCTATCTATGGTCAGAATATTATTATAATGAATTAGTTGATAATCGTATTCTTGTTAAGTATGATAAAATTATGTTAGGTCAAAAATGGGTAAGAAGAAATGAATTATTACAAATTGATATAGAACCAAATGATAATATTAAAGTATATGAATCTTTAAGAAATAATTTAAGAATTTTAAGAGATAATATTAAAAAATATGGTTCAAATATTCGAGTAGAAAATGATCAATATAATGTTTTAGATGATTACAGCGACTACTTTACAAATAATGAAATATTTTTATCTGATATCTATAATGAATTAGGTAGAAATTATACGACTGATAATGAAAGTTTAAAAAATTTATATGATGTCTATATTAGAATTTACTTTTTAAGTATTTCTTCTGATGAATTTAAAAATATTATGGATTATTTAAATGATTCAAAAAAGGAAGAAGTTGAACTAATTACTAAAACATATAATAACATTACAAATGACATTAAAATGGAAAATACTATTACTCGTATTATTGAAGAAATTAAATTGAAGCCAGAATTATACAAACATTATCTTAAAACAAATCATATTACTCAAGTAGTAACACATATTAATTTATTTATGACACGTTATAATAATAAAACTATTAATATTGAGAATGCAAATATTAAAAAATCTGATAATAAAATAGATTTATTCAGAATCTTTGATAATTTTACAACTACCAATATATATCCATTTATTCAATTTCAACAAGGTGATGGTAATTTAGTTTATAAATTTAACTCTGATAATCCAGAACAAGATAAAAGTGCTATATTAAGTAAATGGTTTGAAACAGCACCATATGGTATTAGTTTTAAAATAAAGGTAAATTTAGGTAAATCTGCAACTAATAAATATATATCAGTAAATATGAATGATAATGGTAGAGTTGAATATAAAATTCAATTTAAGGAAGAAGATGTTGCATCATTTGATGATATAAAAAATACATATCAATTTGTTAAAGATTTAATTAAAAAAATTAATGACGAGAACACTAGATTACAATTATATATTCCAAATGATAAAGATTTTAAATTTGCATTTATTAATACTATTCAACAGATTGAAACAAAAAGTGTAATTAATCATAATGATTTAGATGACTTTGCACGATTATTCTATCCATATGTTGCAGTTGTAATTAATCCAAGAAAAAGACAAGCTAAAGAAAAAATAGAAACTGATGAACAATTTGGCAAGTATGGAACATATTTACGTTATAAAAGAGTAAGTAATTATGAAAGTGATCGTAGTTTAGAAAAAAGAATTTTATATTTCTTAAGAAATTTTGAATTTGATGAGAAAAAGATGATTCGTGAAATTAGTAACTCTTTTAATTTAACAGACAAAGTTTCTGAACAAAAAATTAAAGATATTCGTGATAAATTTCCTTATCTTAAAAAGGCTGGTAGAGTATTACGTAAGTTTGATAATATCCCAAGATTTAAAGCTCCAGGCATTGATGTAAATCTACAAGGTAAATCTAAAGAAAATTATAAATTACGTATATCTGGATCTCGTAATAAACAACAACTTGAAAGTATTTGTGAATTTATATCAATTATGATATATTTATATGAGGACATTTATATTAAAAAGAATCCAGAGAGAAAATATTTAATAGATATATTAAAGGGATTAAATAATATTGCTAAAAGAAGAAATAAGGTTGAAGAAATTGTTGAAACAGAAGATAAAACAGTTTCAAGAGTTAAAGAAATAACTAAATTAGATAAAGAACGTTTAGGATTTAAACCAGAAAAGGGTCAAAGTCAATGGACAAGATCATGTCAAAATAGTGGAAAAATTAAAAGAAGACCAAATGTAAATACAACAAAAACAATTAATGAATTAGTAAAGAATGGCTATAAATTAAATGATAAAACAAATATATATGAGAAAAAAATTGTAACAAAAATAAGTGGTAAGAATAAGGAAATAATATTAAGAGCTGCAAAAGTTTCTAGTTCTAAAGGAGAAGATGATTTATATTTTACATGTGATCCAACTGATAATGGTAAATTTATGTATGTTGGATTCTTAACTAAAAGTAATAATCCAAGTGGTCTATGTATGCCTTGTTGTTTTATTAAAGACCCATTTGATAGTAATAATAAAGCTAAAAAGATATTTAATCAAAAATGTATTGGTATGGGAGAAACTAATGGTCAAGTTATAACAGATAAATCTGCAGAAAGTGTAGTAACTGATAAAGTATATATTTTACAGGATACTAACAAATTACAAGAACATAGATATGCCTTCCTACCCAAATACCTAGATATATTTTTTAATGTAATTAATAAAAATTCAAAAACAATAAAAAATAATTATTTAACTTTATCTGAAACTGGCTATTATTTTAAACAAGGAGTAAAACAAGAAACTCCATATATTAGTTCGATTGCAGCATGTTTAAATATTACTGTTGATGAAATAAAAAATAAATTAATAAAAGTATTAGAAGCAGATAAAAAATTGAGATTATTTACAAGTTTAAATAAAGGTGATATTCGTAGTCAATTTAATTCTATAAATGAATATATTAATTTTATTAAAACAAATAGTTCTCTAGATTATGAATTATTAGACGATTTAATATGTACAAAAGATATACTTACAAAGAATGGATTAAATATATTTATCTTTATGAAACAATCAAAATTTATTATAAAAGATGATAAAAAAATAGAAAAAGATGATTACATTTTAATATGTAAAAATATCGAGAATAATGTTTATTTTCAAGAGAGAGATACCATATTATTAATTAAAGAGACTAACCAATATTTTCCCATATTTTTTCTTAAAAAGGATACTAAAGATACAACTATTCAAATACAAAAAACTTTTAGTTCATCAATCAATGTTATTAAAAATATAATTGAATATGCAAATCAGAACTGTATAGATATTATTAATAAAGACTTATCATTAATTGCAAAATTTATTTATACAAAAAATAAAACTAACATTCATGGACAAATTATAGATTCTAAATTTAGATGTAAATATTTATTATCAAAAAATAGTATACTATTACCGTGTACATCAAGTGGATCTATCGCAGAACTAGATATATATTATGACGATGATATATCAAAATATATAAGTGATTTAGATACAACTGTCGAAACAATATACAGTATCTTAAAAATATATCCATCTGGTTTATTCTACAATGATAAAAATTCAGATTCAGTCTATTTAGTAGATGGTTTAATGTTTAGTAGACAAATAAATATTCCTATTAAGGATATTAAAATGACCAAAGAAGATATTAAAAAGTTTGGTAAAAAAATTGGATTAAAAGATGTAAGTATGGAAAGACGTAATCAATATGATAAAATTGATAAAGTATTAAAAGATGGACTAGATGAAATTAATAAAAAGGGTATTATTGATGTAAATATTGATACTTATAAAAGTGATGGATTTAAACAATTTCGATTAGAATTAAGTAATTTTATAATACAAGATGATGAACTCATTAATAAATTAACAGATACGTATTATTCTAAAAAATCTTATGAGGACAAGAGTTTTGCTATCAAAAAATTATTCTTTAAGATTGTAAATAAAGATTTGATTAAAATTTTGAATAAACTTAAGGATATTAAAGAAGATATTGATGGCGAAGAAAATGGAAATGTAGAAAATGAAGAATATGAAAAGGAAGAAAGGGATGTTAACATGAGTGATAATGAAGATGATCGTATGAATGGGGGTGGTCCAATGATGGGTCCAAATATATTTTTAGGAGGTAGTAGAATAAATAAATATACTAAAATGAAAGGAGGTGATCTAGTACACACTGTTAAAAAGATACCAGAATTAAATGACTATGCAACAAAAAATATTATTGAAACATGTGAATTAAATAATAATGATAAAAAATGTTTTACAAATAAATTATGTATATGGAAAAATAATGAATGTAAAATGGGATTAACTAAAGATTATATTATTACATATGTAAATAGATTAACTGATGAAATATTGGCGAATGAATATAAATTCTTTGAATTAATTAATAAAGATAAATACTCAATTAGTGATGTAAATGATTTTTATAATTTTACAAATAGGCCAAAACAAAAGATTATTAAAAGTAATAGTGTTAATGTCGATAAAATCTTATCAGAGATTTATGGTGAAGATAATATACCAATACTAGGTAAAAAAAGATTCAAAAAGATTGAAGATAATATTATTGAATATCCTCCGGAAGAATACAAAGATAAGATTATTCAATTAGTTGATTTTAATGAAGGTATCTATCGAGCAATAACAAATTCTTATTACTGGCTCGAAAATAATATGCTTGACAATGATGTACGTAATTTAGGATATTATAGTAATTTACAAACTGATATAAATAATTATATTAAGTCATTATTAATTGATTATTTAAGAAATGAAAGCAATAGGTCTGAAATAATAGATTATTTTAATTCTTTAAATATAGATATCAAAAAAGATATATATGATTACAAAGATAAAATTACTAAAAATATGGATATATATGATGAATTTATTATTGAATTATATATCATAAATAAACTATTAGATATTCCAATTATAATTTATAATGATTTTGAAAATATTATTGCATTATTTGATAATGGTATTAAATTCCATAAGAAATATAATATTGGTACAGAAAAAGGCATTGATAAATATAGTAATATTAAGAATTATATAAATATAAAACTAGAATTTGCAATGAAAAATTTAATTAGTAATTTTAGAGTGATTTACTATAAGTAGTTAACTTTTAATAATTAAATAAATATTTTTTATATATTTTTTTATATTCTTTATTATAATATGAGTGAAAATAAGAAGTTTAGTTTAGGTGGATTTCCGCCAATATATGAAATAGTTACAAATATAAAAAGTAAAGGATTTAAATCACAACCATCTTCTATATTAAGTATTCAATCTATTCTAGCACGAAAAAATATGAGGCCTCCTACACCTATGAAACGTATTGAAACTCAATTAAATAGATTACCAATCCTTAATAAATTTAATGAACAATGAACAAGAATTAAGTTTAATTATATAATTTTATACAAAATTATATAATCATATAATTTTATATAGTATTATAATATGGAAGAAATAAAAAAAAATATAATTTATTATGATAAATTTAGATATATATTTGATGAATTATATCCTAAAATTAATTCAATAAAATACGATGATTCAAATTCTGATTTAACTCCTAGTAAAATACTAATTAATAATAAACAATTTATTTATAACATTCTTGGAAGATTTGATGACTCTACTAATTTTTGGGAATGGGCATGGGTAAGTGAAATTGTTCAAAATAAAATTAGAGAAACTAGAACATTACTTAATTATGGTATTTATGAATACAATGAAGAATATAAAATTATACGAGATATTTTAATTAATAGTAAGATTAAAATAGGAGAAAAAATAAACCTTGATATTATCTTATCATCATCTTTAGTGTTTTTAGAAAGAGGCGGATTTAAATATATATTTCCAATTAAAGAATCAGCAACAATTACAAAATATTTAATTTTAAAACCAATATAAACTAACCAATATAAACTAACCAATATAAACTAACCAATATAAACTAACCAATATAAACTAACCAATATAAACTAACCAATATAAACTAACCAATTCATAATGATAATATTTTCTTTTCTAAATGACTATAAGTTTTTGAATCACACTTTTTTAAATAACTTTTAGTATCATCTAATATTGAGTAATTTTTAGAAACATATAAGATAGGATCTTCTATCCTTGGAGGATATGTTATAAAAAATAAATAATCTAATCCTAATTTTGAACAAGTTTTAGATATTTTTAATTTTAGATCATCAATATTTTGATTTAAATGATTCGGTATATTGTGTAAAGTATTTGTAGTAAATTCATAATATGATATGTAATCTTTTTTTCCTTCCCTAAGCAATATAATATTTTTTATTTCATCAAGTGTTAAATTTTTTTTTAGAATTTTAATAACTGTATTTGTAGGTACACCATTTTCATAATCAAGTATTCTTGTTAAATTTTTTTTTATCTTATTACAACCATTTAAACTTATGTTTAATATGGGACCATCATATAATTCTTTTTCAACTGATGAAGATAACTCACCTAAATGTTTACATAATGATCCATATACTATAATACCAACTTTATCGTTTTTTTTCTTGAAAATATTATCATTTATATTCCACATATCATTTGATATTGGATATATATTTTTATACATAAAACTTATCAATTTATATTATATAAAATAAAATAAAATGAAATAAATTATATTAATTCTTCTTGTTTGAACTCCATGTACTTATAATTACCTGGAAATAGTTTAGTAAGTTTTACAATATCATCATCAAATAATTGTTTCTTAACATGATATAATGGTACTTTAATTTGATCAACCGCTGTTGATTTAATTGCATAATATTCGTATTGATTTGAACCAGGATATTTTTGTCTTCCAAATAATTTTAAAATATTATCCTGATTTGTTTCATCAACTAAATATCCTGTATTTTGGTATGTATCATAACTACCACGCGTGGGTAATCCAATATATTTATCTTTTAATAATGGTAATGTCATATCAATTGTAGGACGTTCAGTTCTTCTTTCAGGAGGTAATAAAGGATTTGCTAATACTCCCAAATCTCTTTGTTTAATTAATTCATAATCGGTTAATCCTCCATTTGGTAATTGTACACCAACCATTGGAATTGCTCGCATAGGCCCATTTACTGTAGGTGTATCATATGGGTAATTTGTTGATGGAATTGATCTTCCGGGTTCTCTGTTTAATGGTACTAATGGTTGGAGGGTATTATTGGATTTGGGGGGAGGAGGTGGGTTGTAGGGAGGAGGAGGGGGGTTTGGAGATCTTTGGGATGATCTTGAATTGTCATTTGATTTAGAATATTTATCTGTGGTATCAAAATTTAATCCATCTGATGAATATAAATCTGGAGGAGGTTTAGATGTTAATCTTGGTTTGGTGAATGCATATTTATCATAAGATTTATTTAATTCATCATAATCAGCATTTGATTTAGTTTGTAAAGTACTTCTAGTTACATGTTGTCCTGGATAAATACCAACATCCGGTATATCGTAATTAATATTAAATAAGTTTTCTTTAATTTTAGACGTATTCGATTTAAAAAAATCTAAAACTAAATTTCCGAGTAAAATTAATATTAATAGAAAAATAAAATGATATACAGAAAATTCAAAACAAATTTTATTAATACAAACTTTTGTCATATAATAGATTATAGATTAATAATTATTTAATTATTTATTTATAGTTTCTGTTTAAAGATTTATTATAGTTTTAATAATTTAATTAGTTTTAGATAAATTATTTAGTTTTTACAACCAATAAGCGTTATTAATCATATATTTTTTTCATCTTAATAGAATATAATTCAAAATAATATACAATGAAAGAATTAATTCATATAGTTGGACTCAATAATGAATATAAAGATGATTTTATTTCAAAGATACATATAGCAAGTCCTAATTATGATATTATTGATGTCGATGATCTTACTCAAAAAATAACAAGCGATAAAAAGATGGCAAAATTATATGATGATTATGAAAAAAATAAAGGGGATAAAAATAAAGCAAAACAAATAGGTACTGATATTAATACAGAATGGGCAAAAGAATTACAAACAAGATTAAATAAAATTCTTAGTTCAAATGATAAGAATACTATTATAATAGGATTAACAACTTCTATTATAAATACTGGTGCTCAAAAGATTCATATTAATCTACCAACAAATTTTAAATTCATTGTTGATATTGATCTAGTTGAAAATGCAAAACATATTATTCGTAATAATTTAAAAGATTATAAACATGAGATTATTAACGGTAAGTTTCCATTAGAATATATAAATTTAGATTTTCTAATAAAAAGACGTGAACAATTAAACCAAGTATACATTAAAAATTTATATATTCAAAAAAAAGGAGAAGATATAATTAAGTTTCTAAAAGAACATGTTCCAAATATTGATAAAAATTTAGGTAAAATGAAGAAATTATATTATGCTTCAAATCAAGAATATGTTAAGACAATTAGTTCAAAGAATTTAATCTTATATGATAATGAAGTAAATGCAATATTAAGTTTGTTTAAGTTTGCAGAAATAAATTATGATCATACAAATAAAACTATAAAAGAATTAACCAGAAATGCTTTTAAAGAACTAGAAAAAGATTGTTTTATATATGAAATTATAGATCTAGAGGATGTATTCTTTAATGGTGATAATTATAAAAATAACAAAAGATTAAAGATAAATAAAAATACTCATATAGATAATGTATATGAAGTGTTTCAAAAATTTGGTTTAAAATTGATTAAACATAAATAGTTTATAAAAGATGGTATAAAATCTTTGGATTTTCATATAGTCTTCTAGTTAAATATGGTATAGAATCTTCTAAAGGACCATATGGTAAATATTTATATGTTTTTATTCCA
>Ga0114978_10000949_pt1 | contig 24352 bp, 28 predicted proteins | sample S_140212_EF_Meta_FD_87027 | JGI IMG/M metagenome (GOLD analysis project Ga0114978, IMG submission 87027) | Freshwater microbial communities from Lake Simoncouche, Canada to study carbon cycling - S_140212_EF_MetaG | ecosystem: Environmental > Aquatic > Freshwater > Lake | place: Lake...
CGATACCGAATAGAATTGTTGAAAGTAACAATCAGTGGTTGGCGAATTATTATGAGTATAAAGAAATAAAGGGGATTCGTAGTGATGGTATTGTAGAGTATCTTCCTATGGACCCGTCAGTTACATTTGTGGGTGCGGGAACAAACTGCGACAAACCTTGCCCGCCACAAGATGTTGGAGGGGTTCGCCCTGCGTATTGTAGACCACCTGATCCGAATTGGGGGCAAAAACCGGCAGCTGGCGAAATAGGGAAATGCCCGATTGGTTGTATAAAAGTTAAGGACCCAACTTCTAGGAGAAATAGTTCTGCGTGTACATATAACAAAAGCACAGGATATACGTGCAATGCGGTGTGTGATTTTAATGCGGGGTCTACATGTAAAAGAAATACGGATTGTGCGAATTGTGGGGGCAGTGATTACATTGCGGAATTCCGTCAATGGACAACGACAACCAGACCCCCAGAAAAAGTGTATTCCTACGACGACTGCAATAATAATTGTAAAAAGGCTACTGTTGATATATGTCGTAACTTTTTACAGCTAGAACAAAGTGGGGGGTATTTGGAAAGTAGATGTCGCAAAATTGGGTCAAGTGGGACAAAGGCGATTTGCGGTCCTATTTCTAAAAGTACGCCAACAGGGTTAGTTGCGGGTTATGATAATTGTATTGTATGTAGAGCAAATAAAGAGTTATATGGTTATTTTGAATATGAAAAACAATGGAATAAGATTACAAAACAATGGGATTTTATAAATATAAAAGAAATACCGAGTCCTTCGTCGACGTGGTTTGAGGGGGATAGTAATAGTTTCAGTGATGGAAGTGGTGCGGGTTCAAGGGGAAGAAGAGGAGAAGGTACAAACCTGAGAGGTTCTAGGTCGTCGGAATATCAAGAAGATGCAGATACTAGAGGCGCAAGAGATTCGAGAGAAATGGGGAAATTACAGTCTAATGATAAATCAAAATCGATATCGATAAGTTCTGCATCACAAAATGCGAAAAGACAAGAAGATAGTGCGAAAGTTTCTGCTATGAAAATACGGCTTGATAAAATGACAAATGAATATAAAAGTTTAGAAGATAATGTAAAATGGAATAAAATGCAAATGGAAAAAGCTGAAAAGGATTGTAGGGATATAAATGTAAGACTTAAAAAGGCGATCGGAGAATATGCAAAAGCGGAGGCGATTTCGATGCGTGATGGTGCTAATATAAAGGAAAAGAAAAATACTGAAGCAGCTAATACGCTAGCGTACAGTATAAAACAAAAGGCGCGCGAGATTTGCGAGGATTATGATAGTCTCAAGAGTAAATATATGAAATCAGTTGATGAGATGAATTCTCTTAAAAATAAAATAGAAGATTTGGAGAAAAAATATAATACCGCGAGTGCCAGTATTAGTGGTGGTAGTGGCAGTGGCGGTTCATTGTTATCCCCTATAATAAATATATTCTTTGGAAATGATGCGAATCGCGATTGTTCGGGACAACTTGGGTGCGGGAATGGTATCGACTATTCTTTTCCGTCGCCGTTCAATAGTTCAAAGGGTGGGATGTTTACGCCTCAACCTTACGAAGGTGGCATACGTTTATAAGAATCTTTAAAACATGAGACGTTACAGATGCGTGAGATTAATCGAAATTCGATATCTAAATACAAAATTAGATATTGAATGTTTCATAAAAATTTAACAACACAACACAACACAACACAACACAAGCTCTATTGTAAGTAAATGAAGTAAATATTCATCGAAAATATAGTGTGAGCGTGAATCATCATGTGGAGTAATTGGTCATATTTTGGATACATATATTCTAACATAAAAAATATAAATGTATTGAATAAACTAATCATCATAAACGTGTTTTTATAACTATCGTAGAGAATACACACAAATGCCAAATGTGCCAAAAACGTGTCGATAACATGTATAATATTTTTACTATTGTCTTTTTTCCTATCTAGTTCGTGATTTAAAATGCCAAATATAATCATTATCGTGTAGAGGTGATGATAAAAATAGTTTCGCGTATAATAACACGTTACTATGATTGTGGAAAAAAATGAAACCGAAATCTGTAATGGTTTCATGACTATGGTGCGGTGGTACGGTGGTACGGTGGTACAGCCGCTAAATTATTATAAAAAATGATGGATATATATATTAATATTAAATTGTTTTTAAATAGATTTTAAAATGTTTTTGTTTTGCATGGGCGTGGGCGCGGGCGTGTGCGTGTGCGTGTGCGTGTGTGTGTTATCTATAACCGTAGGGTCGGTTAGCCGCACCTCCAACCGCGCGATTATATTCTGTCATTTTGGCATGAATCAGTTGTCCATCATCTTCCCAGTATTTTGTTTCGAGTGTTTGACCGAGTGTCACGGTGACCTTTGACTGATATGTTCGCGCTACCACGCCGATGCAGCGATTTGCGTAGTTGAAGAGTTCGCGAATTTCGTCTATGATTGCAAAGTCTCGTTCACTTACTTCGTGATAGGGTCTCTTATTTGCCTCGCTCTGGCGAAGATGGTCAGCAAAGCGGAATATAATGTCCGTTGATGTGGTAAGAACCATTGTAAGAATATTCTGAATATCGCGGGATTTCTGCATTCTTTTGTCTGCGCGCTGCAGCGCTGTTGCAAACTCTTGTTCTGTCAATTCGCCAAGCAAATACTTGACGCCCAACTCTTCGTTGTAATGCAGAGGGTCTACACGATACTGTGGTAGAAGAACATGGCGAAGCTCGATAATGATGCGACATATTTCATTCAACTGTATTTTTCGAAACAGAATCATGCGTTCCATGCGCATTCTTTCACGTAAGCTGGCAGTGCGCATCGTTACGTCGGGGGATTGAACTGTTATAAAATCGACGACTTGTGACGTCCACGTTGTTTGTTTCTTTTCACCATTATCCATCAGATTGTGTGCATTTGATATACAGTCTGCATAAAATCTATTCCATTTCTCTTCGGGGCTCATAGGAACGTAAGCAGCTGCCGCCCCCCCCGAGGAGGGTAGTGTCGTCGTAATGACGGGATGCGCGTGTCTTTCATTTGCAAAATCCTTGTGAAGGTTTCTCCATACAATCATGTTGCGGGTTATCGATTCGGCGGGGAACAAGTTCGTAATGACTGTCGTCGTCATGTGGTCAATTTCGCGTCCGCATAAAATATCGCCCGGAACACGTGGGGCGTGTCCTCCATTTAGTTGGCGCTGAAATTCGTAGTAGTGCGGATTATGAATAACTGTCTCAATGCGCCCTGTCACCCAGTCAAAGGCGCAGTCATTGCAAGCGGTGCAAAACATCTGATTACAGCCGCTAATCTTATATACACGAGCACCACATTTGGGACAAGCGCGCGTTTCCGCGTCAATGAGTTTTGCCGATGCTAGATTGTCGGCGTTACACACATGCGGTATATCTTGCGTCGCACCTTTCATTTCATGACAATCTTTGCATGTCCACATATTACAGAGATTACATTTCCATTGGGTGCTGAGAAAACCGCGACAATTTGCGGCGGTATTGGGGCACGGTCTTACGAAAGTGGCGTGCTCGCGATGGGAAGACGACGAACCTGGGTGGGCTGCAGCATCGGCGGCTGGACCGACACGGATGCGATGTTCGATGCGATTTTTTTCCGTTGTACACTCATAATGCCGCGCGCGAAGAGCACTGATTTGTTCAAGAATCTCATTACATTCGGCACTCAAATGATTTTTGCGTTTCATCATTTCTGCGACGGGTTGGCGAGTAGGAAGGAGTGCGCGCTCTTTCTGAAATATCACACGTTCGCGGTGGTCTTTCCAATCTTTTGAAACAAACTTCTGCGTGAAATTTTCTACGAGAAATTCGCGCTGAAATTCCTTATGACAATTCATGCAATTTGGAAGAGTATTGGAAGCGTCCAATATAAATGTCGCGCAACATTGGCGACAAGCCTCATAGCCACATGACTGACACGTTACACGGACGCGCGTGGACCTATTGTATAGCTCGATACATATACCGCATTCTTTTGAAGGGGTCGAGGGCAGGGGCACAGATACAGTCTTGGAAGGATTTGAAATCGAAATGATTTGATTCACGGGGGCGGCATCGGCAGATGATGACATTTCTGGGTTTGTAACTTGATTTGGCGGCGAAAGGTGTTTCTTGTTTTCTCTGTCTTTGGTTTTATTAGTTATTTCCACTTCAATTTTATGTTCGTCAACTATATCCGTTATTGATAACTCGGATATATTCATTATTACAACTATATTATCTATGGTATCTATAGTATCTATAATATTAACTTTAATATAATTTTAAATATAACAAAAAAAGTGTTAGTATCACACACACACACACACACACACACACATCACGCATCATATCTAATAACATATATACCATACCTTACCTTAACCTTACCTTAACCTTTATTTTACTCCATATATCGTTTGATAGGATGGGATGGGATGATAGAGAGGCGTCTTTGACTGCAGTTAGAACCGCGCGCCCATTTCATAGAATCGCTTGAACAGCTGTGTCGTTCCCTCGAGACCCATGGGCGTGAATGCGAGGATTTCCATGTTGCTTTTGATTGCCGAGTAGGACGGAATGCCCATATCCTCCATTGTGAAGAAGCCGCACGACTGGTACATCTGAATGTTGGACTGGTTGTCGGCATCCGCGCGAACGATTGCAATTTTGCCATTTTTGACAACACACTCCAAGAATGACGTAACGAGACGCTCCTTCCAGTGTTTGTCGGCATCCGCTGCATGTTCGGGCGCGACAACGAGCATCTGCAGGTAGATGAACGGACCAACTTGCTTCTTGGCTTCCTCCGGCGTCATACCGTGGAGCTCTGACTGGTCGGTCTCGTTGTCGAAAATGAGGCAACCGATGAGTTTGCCTTCATCGGTCTTTGCAATGCGAACGCGGCTGCCGTATTTCGTCATGTGTTCCGTAACCAGTCGAGTCGTGTTGATTCCTTGCGACGTTAGGAAGTACAACAGCGCGTGTGTGTCGGCATTCTCGCCAAGTTCGAGGCGCGTGACGTTGAGGTCTTTCGGTGCAGCTTCCGTTTCCGGTTCGGCTTCAGCTTCGGGGAGTGGGGTATTGGGCGTCGGGGTAGTTGGGTCTGTCTCGACGGACGACTCACTGCGCACAAGAATGCAATTTTCATCGGAGGGGGACATCGGAGACATCGGGGAAACGGGCGAGCACGATTCGTAAAGACGGTCGCCGCCGTCGTTTTCACGAACTTCAAACCGCAAACCTTCGTAGGATGCAGGAGACATGGGGGATTTAGCGTTGACGACAGGAGAAGACATTGATACTGATTTCTTTGTTGTTTTGATGGTAAACTGCATTCTATTTTATGGATTAGAATCATTTCAATTTTCCGTTTCAGGAAAATAGAAATAAAAAAGGAAAAATAATACTTACCTCAATACCTGAATATACGCGCGAGTAATGATACTTTCATGTAAAAGCCGCTGCAAACATGTCGCGCTGTTCTTTCTCGCTATATTTGTTTAGCGGGTCATCCAGGTTGGGATCATATCCAATATCTGTAACGAGGTTAGTAATATAGATGTCTCGAATTGGAACTAGTTTAACAATCGTGACAAAATCCACACCATTGAATTGCGTCTCTTCTATCTGTTCGCAAGTGAGACTATCTTCTTCATAGTTTACAATTGTATCCACGTCGTCTGTCGAAATGCGAGGGAATATATGTTTGCGACTCACCCAATTTATTATTCGCCATTTCATATATACGTATGGTTTATTCCCTTTCACAATTCGCTGCCCATCTTCATCGCGGCGCGTTCGTGCAACCCATATAAACGGAAACTTTCGCGGGGTTTTTCCAGATGATTCAATCCACGCCTCATAATCAAGACGAAATTTCATAATTGGAACAATTGTCTTATATATAGCCCCTAGAAAGTATGGCTTACATTCACTACAATATCGATAACCATACAGGTGTTCGCCTACGTCCTCATAATGAATATCGTCGCCGGTTTTTTGAAAATCGCCACATAGATAGCAGCGCAACATTGCAATCATCACTAGACGCGTTGGAGGCGGTATCTTAGATTCGGGGTCAGCGTACCATTTCATTTCTTCTTCGGTATATGCATTTTTTGAAGTATCAATTATTCGATGTGATAAATTATAGTCACTGCGCCGATACTGGGTAACAAGCAGCGCTGGATCACACAAATGAAGCGGTGTCTCCCCAAAATTATAGGCAATATATGATGACGGTATGCGAATGGGATTCGCGTGTATCGCTTCCGATACATCATCGCTGCGTTCTGGCACATCCAAAACCTTCGCGATTATGTATGATTCTCTTGTTGTGTCGTTGGGGTTTTTAGTAAGAACATATTTTGCCGGAAGACCGTTAATATTTGTTGTTGCGGAGTCCATGGTTTGTTTTTACAATACTATTAATAATAATAATAATAATAATAATAATATTGGTTCAATTTTGTAAATAGTTTATAATAAATATATATTAAGTATAAACAAATTAATAATTTATATAATAACGCGTATTTATTTATAAGAAATTAATTTATGATAATAAAGTAGTTTTTTTTAAAGAGGCAAGCTGGTTGGTCGCCCATTCACTACGCGATATTTTTTTTCCAACACTATTGTAATTTTCATGCATATGATATCTTTCAATATCTTCCCTATGGGGTGATGCTTCATAATTGCTTTCTTTTTCTGCTAACAGTTTAAATAAAACATATTTGTAAAAGTTCTTTCCTTCTTTAGTCTCTTCTATATACTTTAACAAATCTAGTTCGGAACAATGCTCAAGCCACCATCTTAAAGAAGAATTGCCATTACCATCTTGTAAATAATTTAAATTTGGTACTACATTATCTATACAATCAGAATTAGTAGTACTAAATGGTTTTCCACTATCTTTAAAGGTTTTTAGACATGCTGCAAGTTGTGGTTCGTTTTCAATATGTTTTTTAAAATCGACAAGTAAATCATTCTGGAATAGTCTAAGCAACCCACCTCGTTTGTTACGCATATGACGCCGCATAGTTACCCTTTTACGCGAATACGAACGCATACGCTTGGACTTCTTCATAATGCGCCCTCTTTTAGTTCTTTTACCACCCCTAACATTTTTTTTGTATTTTCTATGCGAAGCTCTTACTAAAGTTTTAACCATCCCTCAATAATTTCAATATATATTATATAAATAAAATAATAAATTATATAATATATATAGTTTTGTAACTGCAGTTTTTTACACTTTCATATTCTTTTTCGGCTGCCATAACATGCGGTGGCGACCGCTATACCTATAATAGCACCCATTACTTCCAATATCATTTGTTCTATATATTGTCTTTATTTTATTATATTTATTCCATTATATTTATTCCATTATATTTATTCCATTTTATAATTCTTTCGTATGTTTTTTTTACCCATGTATATATATAGACAGTAAAATGGAAAGTGGATTGACTATGTTGGTACATTCAGTAATCATCGGACTTGTGTTATATGTTATTATGTTTTATGTATTAAAACAAAGACGCGCTGTAGCCGAAAACAGAAGCATCGTTTTAGCCGCCATTGCATTAATATACATGGTTGCGTTTGGACACGGTATGCCCGGGAGAGTTAATAGTGACCTTTTTTAATATAAACAAATTGGCAAATTTGTAAAAAGGTAAAAGGTAAAAGGGAAAAAGTAAAAAGTAAAAGGGTATAGTTTAGGGAACTTTACAATAACTTGTAATATTTAATACAATATTAAATATTACACAATAGTATAAATAAAAATGTATTTGAAACCCTTCTCACCCACACCTTCTTTTTCCGCCAAGCCTAAAGACGGCTGTGAAAATCATGCAAAGAACAAAAATATGTTATCTACTCCCACACAGCCTTCCACGAAACCCGTGTGTCCAAAGACGGCATCCGGCAACCCTACACTCCTTATTAAGCCCATGTAAGACGGCGACGCGCGCCGCACCGCACCGCACTGCACCCTATATACGAATCGTTTTGGGTGTCTTTGTTAGTATTACTTGCCCGAGAACGTCAGTGCGCTTCACGTTTTTAATCGGTAAATAATTTATACTCACCTTTTGTAAATTACTTACTCCTCCTTTTGCACCGTCTTTTACCAATGTTGCTGCGCGAATAATAACTACACTATCATATACGCCCGGTTTTTTTATATTTGTTACGACGGCATGTCCACTCGGAAAATCCTTGAGATGAAACCATAGCGCGTTTTGGGGTGAGGTTCTTACTATATTGTCATTTTCTTTCTGGTTTTTTCCCAACCTTATATGATAATCTTCGTTGAATACTTCTGTATACATTGTATGTGGATTTGATTTGTTTCGATGCGTTTTCGATGTGTTATTTAATATATAAAAAAATATTTATAATCAATTTTATATTATATATTAGTCCATTGTCCATTATCCGTATTTATGAATAAAAATAACAACGAAGAATTGAAAATCATCCCGTATACCGCAACATCCTTGTCGGTGATTGGGCGATTTATATTTATGTTTTTGCTTTATAAAAATAAAAGCACAAATAGCTTGTCACTCACATTTTGTATTTTAAGTATTTTTTCTTCCGCAATGTGGATTTATTATAGTATGCAATCAAGCGATACACCAATGGTGGTGCGAAGTTCAATCGAGATTTCATTATTAGCCATCTCCGCTGTTTATATCGTTCGCAATAAAGTAAGACACTATTATGAAACGCTAAACATGTTGCCTTTATAACTCACGCGGTGACACGGAAACCGATACAGGGCTCATCGATGCATCGCCGTCATAGCGATAGTCGTGCAGTTCAGGTGAACGAGAATGTGCGGGTTCTGTGCTTGCGTCACTTTGTTCCGCCTCGTTTATAAGCCGCTCCAATCTCAACCTAAGTCTCGCATTTTCTTCCTCTATCATTTTGGTATACTGAAGGATACGAGCAAGAGTGCGCTTTTCTTCAGATAGTACTGTGTTTATCTGCAACAAATCAGATTTCACAATTTTCAAAACATTTTCCAATTCGGCAATACGGTATTGAAATTGACGACGTTCTTCTTCTTCTTCTTCGGTCATTATTTGCTTCTTGTAATTGGTATCATTATATAATTTCTGTTTCAATTTTATAATGAAAAAAATAAAATATAGTATTGGTGTATTGGTGTATATTGCGTACACGGAAACTCACCTCAACTCAACTCAACTCAATTATCAAATTCGTAGTTTTGCGTATCAGGATTCCAAAACCCGGAAATAATATAACGTTCGCTATCGGACTCTAATTCCGGACAATAGTCAAATGCAATCGGTATATAGATTTGGCTCGGTTCTTGTGACGTTGGTGTTGAAAATACAAGGCACAATCTTTCATACATTTTTTGCGACATTCCTTCGGAACGAAAATTCAAATCACAGGACTCCAAAGTGTGTGTCTCGACATAGAGATTTCTTCCATTATATGACATATATGTTCCGCGAGTGCGAGTTGCTGAAGACATGGAGCGTGTGTGTATACGTAGTGATGGGATTTATATTTATATTGTTATCGTAAATATACTTCAATTTTGCATAGGTTACAAAATAACCGACATTGGACATTTTATTCGCCATCATCATCATCATCATCATCATCATCATCCGCGACATACAATGCAATCCGCATCTGCGATTCCTTCAGATGTGAGGAATTTGGCAACTTCGACCGAGAAACTCCCCTGTAATACAATAAATGCACTACCTGTGTCTTTATCTTTGGCTACATGTCCGCCACACGACAACATGTCTTTCGCTTTAAGCTTCTTAAGCAACTTCTCGAGACTGAAATGCGTGGGGATGCCTTCAATCTTGGTCACCGTATTCTTTGCCCGATGCACACTTATAACAATTTTCTGTCCTAGTACATCTACGTGTGTATCATCCAAGTCAAATGCTTGTCCTATCGGCACAATATCATTGAAATTAACTGCTGCAATACCTTCATGGGGGGTGCGTCCTGATTTTTTTTCCATTTATAACTCTGTAATGTATATGCGATGTATGTGTGGTATATATGTATATGCTATTTATATTTATATGCATTTCATATTATATTTCCATGTAATATAAAAAAAGTGTTAGTTCATAAATAAACACATGCGTGCGAGCGTGCGTGCGAGCAAAGCGACTTACCTGTTGTATATATTTGTTGCACGTTTCATGACGTTTCATGCCGGCTTCACCGTTTAGTAGCCGTATAGCTCTTCGTTTGACGGCACAACAGAACTTGAAATGGAAACGCGGTGTAGGTACGACGATGGTTCTTGGTGTTCGGGGTGTTCGTGTTCCCCGTAGTAGTTGCGCCAACGCTGGTTGAAGTTTTGAGACTGACCGCGCTCTTGTTGGGGGTGCGAAATACCCAACTTAATCGCAGCATTGAGTGGGTCTTCCGTAATTCCCTTGATGCCGACAATGCTGTCAATCACGTGCTGCGCTTCTTCGAGATTTTCGGCAATCCATTGTTTGTGGCTTTTCTCCTGCTGCTGTTCCTTTTCACGTTGATATTCGTCCAACTGCTGCTGCATTTCTTCCATCTTTTGCATGAACGACTCCAATTCGTTTCGAAGAAGCCCGTTCTCATCCTGTAATGCATGATGGTATGCTTCATCAATCTCACCTTGACCTTGACCCTTGGGTGTAGATTCGGATGCATGAGACGAGGGTGTCGTGGGACACGATGAACCGTCGGAATTGTAGCACGAAAATGATGCCACGTTTCGAGATGTTGTTGTTGTTGGTGTTGTCATTGTTGCCGATTTAACTGTAACTACTTACAAATCATATGATTAAATCCATTTCAATTTTCTATCTGCACAAAAGTATGAATTGGGATGTGTAAAATGCGTTACCTTCGGTTTCTACAACTTCGGCAAGTACATCTGTTATTGCTTCGCAGGCGTGGGCGCGGGCTATTGGATGGTCCATCCCCGATGCAGCAAATCAGTATTGAAATTAGGATGGTGAATCCTATAGCCATTGGGATTATTTCGGCAAGATATGCTGGCATTGGATGACGGATGATGGTAGTTCTTGTTTTTTGTTTTTGTCTACATGAAAATATAGTTCCATTAATAACTTCAATTTTCCGATAGAAGTTAATCTTAGTTTCGTGATGATGATATGTTGTAATGTAAAAAAAAAGTGTTAGTAACACACACACACACACACACACACGATGCTTACCTGATTATTTACCTTACCTTACCTTACTTTACCTTATGCGTTTAGCTATCACCTGATCTTCCCTCTTACTCTTCGTCGCTGTAGCTGTCGCAGTCCCATTTGCGCGGAATGTCGGCAATTCGAGTTCCGCGTGCGGCTGATTGTTTCGCTTGAGCGTTGATGCAATTCCATTTCTTGTTGTGAGCTTTCTTGGCGTCGCGTGACATGTTTTGTAGACTCTTCTTTGGCAGGTTGATTTCCACCTTGCTGGAGGAAATCATCTCGAGCAAAGCTTCGCTTTGTTTGTGAGTGGCGTGGTTGTCGTTGATGGTGATGGTGATTGGGACGAACTTTCGCTTCTGTTGCTGTCCTTGATTTTTGCGCTGTTGCTTGGCGATGCGGGCTTTCGTGGCAGCTGCGGTGGCGGTGCGCGGCTTTTTGGCTTTGACGAGAGGGAGAGGAATGGCGCTGTTTCCTTCGGATGCTGGTTCGTCGGGCAGTTCGAGTGCGCGCTGCTCGATGTCGCATCGCAGTGCTTCATCGGTGCAGTCTTCGAGAACCTGAGCGAAAGATTCGACATCGCGCATTTGCTCTTGTTGCAGGAGCTCTTCAAGATGCATGGCTTGATGAAATGTGGGGACGTTCGACGTGTAGTCACATGTTGGGTCGTACTCGGGATCATTCATTGCGTGTTCCGCCAATGTGCCTGCAACCAGAATTGCGATTTCTTCGTCGGTCAGCTGTCGTCTCAGACCCAATTGCGCCCACTTGTTGACGAAGTACTGACCCAACTCCCTCGTTTGGGTTTCTTCTTGGTCGCGTCGCTGCTGCTCCAGCTCTTCTTCGGTGTAGTCGTAGCATCCGCCAAATGCGCTTCTTCGGGTGGTGGTGGTGGTGGTGGTGGTGGTGGTGGGGATTGCGGTTCTTGGACTTTCGCAGCTGACCCACCCGAAACCGTGGGTAGCTGTGTTTTGTAAAGGTTGTTCCATCATCGCGTCCCAGTCGCCGGCGGCGCAACATTGGCGTTGCGGCTGATCGAACCATTCCTCGCTGTCCTCGCTGTCCTCGTCGTCTTTTTGCTCTTGAAGCAGACTCGCGTGCACGCCGACAATCCGCTCAAATTCAACAAAGCGGTCGAACGTTTTCAGGTCGACAACTTCGCCACTGGAGAGCGTGATTCGCGACTCAAGAGGAGCGGTGATGTCGATGGCGCGCTGGCGGTATTCGTGCTGTCTTGCTTGGACGCAGGCGTAGTGTTCTTGAAGCGACATCTCCGCGTTTCGAAACTCGACAGCGGCGTATTTTTGGAGCGTCTTGATTTGTCTCTTGCGAGTCAAGTATTCGCGTTTGGTGTCGACGCGCATTTTGCGCAGCAACTCTTGCTTGTCGAAGGCTTCTTTGGTCGCGATTTTCTTCCTGTATCCATCCTCGTAGAAGTCGTAAGTCGCCTGTACAGAAGGGTCAGAAAACACATACATTCCGAATTCATCCCTGTCGCCGGTGAAGAATCTGGAGTCGTAAGTCTTGGCAGTCTTGGCAGTGTTGGCAGTAGTAGTGTTGGGATTTCCGGACATTGATGATTGTTTCGTTCTTTGTTTGTTGGTTGGCTGTATTCTATTTATTGGTTTATTTTCATTTCAATTTTCTGTTTCAGGAAAATAAGGATACAAAAATAGAAATTCGAAAATAGAAATGGAAGTAATAAAACCAAATGCATATTTTAGCATTCACTAAAAAACATTTAAATTTTACTTTGTATATGTATAAAGGAAGGTATACACATGAAGTCATATACCAATTTGTATCCTAGCCCTGATAAAGATTATGCGCTGTTTAATGAAGCGACGGCAACAAGCTTCAACGGGCTGGGGGATAATCATGGGTTTAAGAGATTTGAGATGTATATGAACAATGAGGCGCAACAGAAGCGTGAGATTAATCGAAAATCGGAGGGGATAAATAAAAATAGAGATATGTATACTTTTGAGAATATTATTAATCCGAACGATGATATTAAAATGAATAAAAACGAAAATTTTGTTGATGGTCAACTTAGTCACCGAACAATTGAAATTCCATTTTATGTATGTCTTATTGATATAATAGTATCAAAGAATATTTCTGTTGAAATCATTGATACTAGCAGCGCGAAAACAAAAAGTAAAGTGCTTATTTGTGGAAATATACGCAAGTATCGGATTAATAACGCTATAAATAAATACAATATTTTTATCGAAATGGTGAATGGGACGGTTTTTCATGTAAACAAAAAGGGGATCATGATGCGTGTACATGTATCTGAAAAAATGCGGCAAGTTATTTTTAGCGCAATGAATAACTATGTGGAGAATAATAAATGTGTGGGGTCAAATATTGATACCGAAGACATGGATGATAACGTGGACAGAGGCAGAGGCGGTTGTTTTTCTTGTTTCGGATGTTTTAAAAAAATGAGCGAATGAATGAGCCAATCAGTGTATTATCTATTAAAGTTGTAAATATATATAAATACTACGTATTACTATTATATATTGAGAAACAAACAACGATTTCTGCTGCATTAGCCCATGAATTTATTACATGATAGTGACATAGTCGAAGTCGACGTGTTGGAAGTTTTGAAGAAATTAAACTGTGTAAGTGGTGTAAGTGGTGTAAGTGGTGTAGATAGTTTAGAAAATATTAGTATTCTCGATGAAGGGGATATAGAGTTAAACGAGTTGGACGGGACTGAGATTAGTACTAACGATGTCGCGAGCGATGTCGTGGTCATTAACATAGAGAGAGATGACGACGTATGTAAAACACATGAGATGCAACAGAAGCGTGAGATTAATCGAAATTCATCTGAAAATGAAAAACCATTCACGGATGGTATAAGGGTTGAATATCGCGAAATAGAGTTGCCCATTTACACTTCAACTGTTGAGGAGATGATTTTTAAAAGACAGCTAGTAGAGATTATTGATAAACATTCACGCTTTACCATTATGTATGGTATTATTGCGAGGTATCATTTAGTTGGGCGCAGTTATGATCCTGATATTGTGTTGGAATTTGAAGACGGGCAGGGGTTTCATAATGAGAATTTTGGATATTTGATGCGGTTTTATATTTAAGAATAATATTAATTAATTATAATTAATTATAGTTAGTTATAAATGATTATACATTATATAAATTTTGATTTTATATTTATATAATATATAAGTAATTCATATTTTCAACTATGGTACAAAATAGTAAAAATAATAAAAATAGTAAAAAAAAAAAGGGAGGAGCTATGTCTGGTGGTAAAGGTAAAGTGAGCAGATATACGCAAAAATTCAAGCAATCATATAATAGATTTATGAAAATCGGAGACAACGACGACGATAACAGTAAATTAAAAAAAATGGAAGAATGGGGTAGAATGAGAGGCATATATAAGTTTTTGAAGTTTCAAAATCATAAATACACCGGAGATAACGGAGAAGAAAAAACGGCTTTAGAAAAAATGGAGGAGAATATAAACAAAACTCCCAATAATACGGGATATAAAAATGCAATTAGTTGCTTTCAACAAAACGAAAATGATATTTTATCAGGAGAAGGAGAAAGCAGCAAATGTATTCCCGAAGAAGACTATATAAAGGGAACGGGTGGTATGGAGACAACTCGAGAAGAATCTTCTCCTCCTGTTATTGCCGAAGAGCCCACAGTTGAAGAGCCCCCCACCACTGAAGAAGAGCCCACCACTCCTCCCGCCGAAGAAGATACAACGCAGGATGATAATGCCGAAGCGCCCACTGAAGAAACTCCTCCCGCTGACACTGACACTGCCACTGACACTACCGCTGAAGACTCCTCCACTCAAGAAGAAACTCCTCCTGTTATTGCCGAAGCGCCCACTGAAGAAGTTACAGTGCCGGATGATAATGCCGAAGCGCCCACAGACACCACCACTGCACCTGACGCTGACACTGACACTGCCGAAGTTACAATGCCGGATGATAATGCCAACACTGTTGTCAGTGGGGATGAAACTTCCGAACCTGCACCTGCCACTACCGTCGCTGTTGATAATAATGAAACCGAAACACAAGAGGGTGGTCGTTCAAAGCGCCGACCAAGATCCAGTCGTCGTCGCGCAAAGTCTATGAAATCAAAAAAAGGTCGCGCCACTCGTCGCAAACATCGTGCAAGTCGCCATTAAACCATAATAAAAAAACAAAAAGTGTTAGTATATGAGACACAAAGCATATTAAAGCATATTATATTATACTTACCTATAATATTATACTTACCTATAATATTATACCGTACCTGCGCGGGATAGTATGGCGTTTTTGTCGAAAACCGCCGAGAATGGCTGTTGTCGCATATGTTTTTCAACGAGAGCAATGAACACGAGTTCGCGATAGAGCGCGACGATGAATTCTTCCATGTAGGTGAAAACAGACCGCGCATTGAAGTTATCGCCAATCGTGCGGCACATTTTTCCAATCGTCTCGAATGTGGTTTCGATAGTCTCAATGGGCGTCATATTGTGGGGTGGAGGTATCATATTCGCCTGCATCGTTTCTGTTCCTCGGTGGACTCGCGCATGTTTATCCACCAGAACCTGCAGAGCGTCATAGATAACAAGAGCATTATCTTCCCAGAAATTTCGCAGCGTATATATTTCCCAGGGTGCATCGGGGGATGGATGAAACGCGTATCGTTCCCATACGAGTTTCACTATGAATGCGGAAGCAAGCTGCTGGTCGTGTTCATCCACGAGACACCTCGACATGAATTCGGGGCTGGTTGCGAGGACCGTGTACCGTCTGTCGGGCGTCGGATCGGGATTTGGATTCCATGAGTCGGTGCGAACATCGCCGTGTAATAAAGTCGAGTATCCACCGCCGTATATCGTTGTGGTTTGGGTGGTTTGGGTGGTTTGGGTGTTGTTGCCATCGTCGCCGTCGTCGTCGCTTTCACTGTCACTCACGCTGTTGTGCCCTGGTCCAAAATCGATGCGCTTTTTGCGCTGCTGTTGTTCGAGCGTGAGCGGCGAAGGAGTCGTCTGATGCACGAGTTTCCACCTTTCGTATTCGACGGGTGTAATTTCGCGATTGACCATGAAGTACCTGAGAGGGTCGTTGGGGTTGAAGACATTGGTCACTGGGGGTGTAGTAGTAGTCGCCGGAATGGGAACGACGTAGCATCCGCGAGCTCTCTGTAGCTGTTCTTCTTCGTCGCTGTCGCTGTCGCCGCCATTCCAATAAGAATCACAGGGCTTCATCCAGTCAGGTGTCGGAGGTGAGGACGAGACTTCATACTCTGGTGCGTTGTGGTCGACAAATAAACACACTTCGCGCAAACATTCGTCGGTATAGTCAAAGTCTTCTCTGTTCATAGTTGTTGATGTTGATGTTGATGTCTTTTCGTATTTCTCGAGTTAACTATATACCATTTACATACAATAAAATCATTTCAATTTTATATTCAAAGTAAAAATCAATGTAAAAATATATAAACACAATTCTATAATAATAAAAATAAAAACATATCGCGCATTCTGAACATATAGAATGAATACACACCACGACTGCGAAGAGGTCACACAAAAGCGCGCATTTTATATTTGTCGTCCACACGAAGGACCTGAACAATATGATTTCACACTCGAATGCGTCAACTTTAGCGACGGGATAAGCCGCTTTATTTATAAATCGGAAATCGTCCCTGAAAATTATTTCCCTCGAATGGTGTATATTTTTAACTTATTTACCGGTAAATACGAGCGCGTCGGCTCTTATATTAAAAACGAACAATACGTATTTATAAAAGAGTAAGCGCGTATTATCGGTATTATCGATATTATCGGTTAATTTGCAATTATTTTCTCTAGTTTTATGGTAGAAAATGTGTGACTCCGGCAAAAAGACGTTTACACGTTTAGAAAAAGAAAAAAGAAAAGAAAAAGAATATGTTATGGAACAAAAATATTCCTCTTGTATTTTTCGTCTCTCTTTTATTTCCTTTCTGTCTTCTATGTACGCATTACATTGCGAGTGTTATGATTTAGCCGCTGTGCCCGGTGGGGTTTTTTTGACTTCTATCAATTATTGGCGCGACCCTGTCTATGGATGGAGGCGAAATCTAGATATGAGTTACGTCGCAGCCTCACTAACATATCAAAACTATCGCGCGTATCTCTTATTATCGTCATCATCATCGCAACAGCTAGCATTACTAACATATTATACGCTCATGGGGATCGGTATTGGGTGTTACCAACTAAGCGTGCATTTATATAAAAAAAAGGACATTTGGAGTTCAACGTATGTCCATTGTTTGGTGCATGTGCTGGCGAATGCTGCGAATGTCTTGTTATATAACCGCGTCGGGATGGGTGGAGGGGGAGGAGGAGGAGGAGGCGGGCAGCCACCAACTGGGAGCGCTCCGGCGTTTTGTCCACGTAGCGATGCGTCTTTTTTCCGGTGACATATAGTATGCGCGATACGATTTCACGGCATCACCTTCGGGGTCTTTGTATTCAACGGGCATCGCAAGTGCGAAAGGCGTGACGCCGCGGGATTCGGGGGACGGGAATTTGTCATCCGCGGGAATATTGGCGCGAAGGATTTGCGCGACTTGATATGACTTGTGGATTTTCGTTTCGGGGTGACCGTACCTGTATTTCCATTCGGCGTGAAGGGCGTCGACCAAATCAAGTGTCCAGATGAAATTTGCACGCGATGTGCGACACCAGATTGTCACGGGATGATTCTTGTGGGCGAGTTTGTAAAGAGAATTTGCAATGGATTCGTTGAGTTCGGGTTCAAGGACGCGCATTGCCGTGCAAAGCATTTGAACAGCTTCGAGCAGGATTTTATTGACATGTTTGTCCATCATTTCTTCGGCTGCTCTCGCGGGGTCAAGTGAAAGGATAAATAGATTCATGTTTTGGAGATTTTTGGATATTTTCGACTAGTTATCATTTATGTGATTATTTTCATTTCAATTTCCTTTTGATAAAAATATAAGAAGTAACAAAATTGAAATCAAAATATAACTAACTAAAATATAGTAAAGAATTCAAAACCGTTACAGTTTCGTTCATTCGTTCATTCCAAACATGTCATCTACATCGTCAAGGCGTTTCAACAAAAGTGTAGATGAATACGAGTTGCATAGAAGAGAAAGAAATAAAATTATCGAGGCGAATCGCAAACGCGAAATGGGTGGCGGTAGTGGTGGCGGTAGTGGTGGCGGTGTTGTCGAATATAATTCGGGGTCAAGGAGGAGTTCTCGTGCAAATGTGTGTGATGTGAACGGAGAAGAATTCAAAATCGTGTGCGAAGAGTTGTGGGTTGATTTCAAGACATGGGTCAATCATAATAAAAATGCGAGCGATTGTATAACCAAAGTTCGCGCGACAGTTGCAAAATATTGGAGACCCATGTGGTTAGTTATAGGGATTCTGATTTGGTTTCGCTGGTATATGGGTGCGGGCAAAGATGCGTGTTCTTACGGTTTTGGATACGGTGTATTCAGTTTTGTGTGCGAAGTAATGCGGTACATGGGCGAGCTGGCATTTGTGTTGCTTCTTATGGTCATTGGGGTTTGCACTGGATTGCTCCCCATCATTGTATGCCTCTGTATATACGAATTCAACGACACATTCCCCGACCCTGATAGTGATGGCGATGATGAACATTTAAAAAAAGAGTGAAGTGCTGTGCCGTGAGGTGCGGTGTGGTGCAGTGAGGTGCTGTGCTATGTGTTACCTTTTTTTATTGTTTCTTGGGTGTTTCTTGGGTGTTTCTTGGGAGTGCTAGATGGGAACAACAACTTATAGACGCGCTGCTTGGAACGGGAACATGTATTGATTTAGACGCACATCCATTGATGCTATCATCGCGCGCTCCATGTTGTCTTGAGTATCATAAAGCGCTTGAATATACGCATTCCCCATGATGTGATGGTCGCCGCGCCATTCGTGTCCTCTGTCCGCGGGGTTGTTCTCACGCACATGTTCGTACGGGCGAAGGTTGCGATTGAGTTCGATATTGTGCGGTAGGTCAAATGGATTGGGGAAATTGGGATGGTTGTTTCCCCACAGTATTCGCAAGTATCGGTGGATATTGATTTGCTCCGCAGCGTACCGCGAATATGCAATGCGTCGTTCACCCGCATTTGTGCGGGGATATACGATTGACCTCCACCTGTCTTGTTGTTCTTGTGCTTCCATCGGAGTAATGTCGCGTTCGGGGACAGGCATCATGGCGAGAACAGCGGCATTTGCTTGTTCTTCTGCACGGGGGTCGGGTAAAATGTGGCGATGTCCCGCATTTGGAAGCATGTTTTCATATTCATTTGGGTCAATGAGGGCGTCGTATGCGTCGAAATCGTTCACCGGTTGCACCAAACAGCGACACATTACTTCCACTGCCGTACGATTGGCGGTTGTCATGAGAACAAGACTCTCATTTCTTTGAAAACGGGGAGGGGAATGTGCTTCCACTTCAAACATGCGTGCAATTCCTTGTGCGACAGGATTCATCCTGTGGTATGTCAAGTGAATTGGGATAAATCGCCCCGTAAGATGGTTTGTCGCTGGGTTGAATTCCTCGACGTGAAGGATACATCGCCTGAAATTGGGAAGTGTGCATGGGAGTGGTATCAAAACAACTTCGGGAAATGTATCGTGTGCAAAGGTGCGCTGTGCTATAATTGCTCTCATTGCGCGATTGTGGACAAACATTGACGTTTCGTGAACAGCGACAGGGACTGCGACAATATGCCCAAACACCATTGCCCACTCGTCCATATTTTGAAAGTGGTGTGAGCGTGTATAACGACCTTCGCCGCCGACGGGATTTAGATTAAAACCGCCATTATTGATGATAGAGACAATGAAACGTTCTCTTCGGTCATTCTCGTCTTCATCGTTTTCATTGATGTCGACATAGTTGTTGGGGTTGTTGGGATTGTTGTTCATAATAGTTTCTTGCGTTGATTCGTTTTCACTGTATACAATTTACAGGTATTAATGTGTTTCAATTTTTTATATATGAATAAAAAATTGAAAAATAAAGATTGCTAAATATTACGCGGTATATTTTGTATTGTCATTGTGAGTTATTTATTTCCCATGGGCTGAGCCAGTGCTCGTTATACAACAGGTGCAGCCATAGCCCAGTTTGGTAAGTGGGAAGCCAAAAGTGCCGTCGCACCGATATCAAATAGGTTAGGTTTGTTTGGTTTTGAGTTTAAGTTATATACCTGCCAAGAACTTATATTTTGGTTGAATGCAGAAGCATTTTGAAACATTTGATGCATATATAAAACATTTGATGTATTCCATGAACCTATTGGTTGATTGAATGTGGTAGCATGATTAAACATACTACTCATACTAGTAACACTGGACGTATCCCATGAACCAATTGCTTGATTGAACGCGGAAGCACCTTCAAACATTCCACTCATATCTACTACATTTGACGTATTCCAATTACTAATATCTTGATTAAATTGTGAAGCAATACTAAACATGTAATTCATATCTATTACATTTGAAGTATTCCATGAACCGATATATTGATTGAAAGCTACATTAAGAAACATATTAGACATATTAGTGACATTTGATGTATCCCAGTTATCAATGTCTGGACTTCCACCATTATTAAAAATCGAAACATCATACGGTGAATAAAACATATAACTCATATCTACTACATTTGATGTATTCCATGAACCTATATTTTGGTTAAATTGTGAAGCACCATTAAATATACTAGACATATTAGTCGTACTTGATGTATTCCATGAACCTATATCTTGATTAAAGGCGAAAGCATTACTAAACATGTAACTCATATTTGTTACACTCGAAGTTTTCCATGAACCGATGGGTTGGTTGAACGCCTGTGCATCAAAAAACATAGAATCCATATTAGTAACATTTGATGTATTCCACGAACCTATTGGTTGATTGAATATAGTATTTCCATTAAACATATTAGACATATTCGTAACATTCGATGTATCCCATGAACCTATTGATTGATTGAATGGGGAAATGCCGGTAAAAAGGCTGCTCATATCTGTCATATGTGTTGTTACAATGTTCTCAAATGGAACAAGTTGTCCCGATTTTGTAAAATAATCTTTACCAGTTTGTTCATTTTTAGCGTAACTTGTAATTGCTGATTTCGCGGTATTACTACTATCAACAACCGCAAACAATTCGGGTGTTCCTCTGAGGCTTGCTTGTATGAAAAACGGGAAGGGGGGAGGAACATATCCTACGGGCGGCGTATACTGAATCGTTACATCATTTGATGCAAGACTTAGCACGGCGACGGGTGACAGCAAAACAACGAGCTGCGTCGATACGACAGGAGATGCAGTATATCTTCCATCACTAGAAGCGCCATGACTAACGGATATATTTGTTGTTCCTACTCCTTTAATCGTTACTTTTCCTAACGAATTCACCTCTGCGACACTTGTGTTACTACTCGAGTACGAGTAAGACAAAACACCCTGACTATCGGTTGTAATAAATTCAGATAAATAAAAAGGAGAATCGGTGTCGAATTTATCAGGTATGCCTGCTAAAATAAGGGCGGGTGTAATTTTTCGTGGAACGAAATTTGGAACGCCGTTGGCAGGCGAAGTAGTAATAGTGACGTTGTTTTCGTAGTTGACAACGACTGATGGAGTAAAAATAGTTCCTTCCGGTGCGTTATTAAACGCGGCAACGAATGTCGAGTCTATTTTTATACTGTTGCTGGCGGCGTTGTTTGTTCCAACTTGCACACTTTCTAAAGAGACTGGTTGCGTGTGTGATACTTGTTCTTGGGTAGGGGAAACTCCCTTCGTAAAGCGTAGTGCAATACTTTGAATAGGCGCGGGGAAAGACGACATTTTCTCGTTTATAATATTATTAAATATTTTTTTGTGAATATTCTTAAATATTCTTAAATATTATTTAACGTGTGTTGAATAATATTACGCGGTATTTTTTGTATTTGTATTTGTGTTCGTATCTGTGTTGTTAGTTATTTATTTTCCAAGAGCCGTGCCCCGCCGATTATATAACTAGGGTGTAGGTGCAGTCATAGCCCAGTTTGGTAAGTGGGAAGGATTTGCCAAAAGTGCCGTTGCACCGGTATCAAACCCACTCGGTTTGTTTGGTTTTGAGGTTAAGTTATATACCTGCCAAGAACTTATATTTTTATTAAAAAATACGGCGTTATTAAACATATTATTCATGTTAGTGACATTTGAAGTGTTCCATGAACTGATATCTTGGTTAAAAGAACAATTTTGAAACATATTGCTCATATTAGTAACCTTGGAAGTATTCCATTTATTTAATGGTTTATTGAAGTGTCCATTATCGCGAAATAATTCAGTCATAAACGTGACGTTAGACACATCCCAATCATTAATCTCAGAATTAAAACCCGACACCCGAAATGCTCTAAACATGTTAGTAACTTTTGACGTATCCCATGAACTGACCTTATGAGTAAAAACACCCACCTCATAAAAAAGTCCGTACATATCCGTGATATGTGTTGTCACAATGTTATCATATATGACCGGCATTGTTTCTCCCAGTGGGGTAAAAAAAGAAGATGAATTACTTTTAGCATATGCGTTAATGAATGGAGTTGCAGCTTGATTTACAACCGCAAACCATTCCGGACCGGTTACCCGTTCTCTCGGGTTTGATTGTATGAATAGTGGAGTAGAGGATGGAACATCTGTCACAAGACCCGTGTGCCGAATCGTTACGCCATTTGCTAGAAGACTTATCAGAGGTGGTCTAACAACTGCAAATGTTTTCGACGCGGATGCTGCACCATACGTGGCGTCGGCGGCTTGGTTCACGGTGATAGTTGTCGTTCCTTCTCCGACAATTGTTACTAAACCCGTTGGTGAAACGGTTGATACGCTTTGATTGCTACTTGAATATGATAAATTTCCAGTGCTTACAGTAGAAATCAAACCAGATAAGAAAAAAGGAGAATCATTTGTTAATTTATTTGATATATTTGCTAAAGATAAAACTCTTGGAATAAAATTTGAAGTACCGTTATTGGTTAAGGTATTATTCGACGGAAAACCATCATATGTTGTTACAATCGAAGAGGAAAAACTAGTTCCTACAGATTGAGAACTAAACGCATTCAACAAATCAGAGTTTGTTATTCGAACACTATTCGTTGTTGTTCCTGAGAGCTCTGAAGGAAGTATGTTTTGCTCAAATGTCTGCACATTCGGAGATGTACCAGTGGAAACGCGTAGTTTCATATCCGTTATAGGCGCGGGGAAAGTCATTATATGTGTCTATATACATATGTATATTTTATAATTTTTTTGTTAATATTGTAAAATATTATTAAATATTATTAAATATTACAGTAATATCGCATCTGGATCTACCCCTTGTTAGATGGGATGTTAGCTTGCAATCGCTACAGTATGGAGCACGCGTTCTCTACATAGCCCGATATGTCTACCTCCAAAACACCGTTGCCGCCGCTGCCGCCGCTACCACCATTAGATGTGGGTGGTGGAGCTGTGGGTGGAGGAGCTTGAATAACACCTAAATCAGTTGTACTAGTTAATGTATTACTATCAGATGGAAAACCATCATATGTTGTTACAATCGAAGCGGAAACAGGAGTTCCTAAAGGTTGAGATAAAAACGCATTCACCATGGAGTCGTTTATTCGAACACGCTTCGTTGTTGTTAGTCCTGACATATGCCAAGGAAGTATGGTTTGCTCAAATGTTTGCACATTCGGAGATGTACCAGTGGAAACGCGTAGTTTCATATCCGTTATAGGTGCGGGGAAAGACGTCATTATATGTGTCTATATTATTATTAAATATTATTAAATTTTATCAATTCGTGATATTTTCCTATTGAGTTATTTTAAATAACTAGAAGGTATTTGTATATACGAACGTGTCCCGCGTTTGAACCACCACCGTTATTATTTGGTGCACCGATAGCAACAATCGTTCCATCCGATGAAAGACTGACACTAGATCCGCTGTTATCATTTTCATTTTCACCATTAATGTCACTACCGCGC
>Ga0114978_10000952_pt1 | contig 24277 bp, 16 predicted proteins | sample S_140212_EF_Meta_FD_87027 | JGI IMG/M metagenome (GOLD analysis project Ga0114978, IMG submission 87027) | Freshwater microbial communities from Lake Simoncouche, Canada to study carbon cycling - S_140212_EF_MetaG | ecosystem: Environmental > Aquatic > Freshwater > Lake | place: Lake...
CTTTCAAAAGTTTCTGTGCCAAGCTGGCCAAACCTTTAGCGAAAGCGAAGAAGAAGCCCGGCAATGGATGCTGGATGAATTCCAGATTGCCTCACGCGCAGAACTTAAAAATAACCCAGAAGCGGCCAGACAATACATGGCTGTGCAACAGGAATACCTAGCATGGAAACAAAGCGTCTAATCCCTTATTCGGTCCACCTGCGGGAGGACATCTACCACCAGCTAAAAGACGCTGCAAAGGGCCGTAAAGCCAGCGGAATCGTGCGTGATGCCATCACCATGATCATCGAGGGCGACGACGCCTTTAACGCTGGGTTTAACAAAGGTCTGCGCGAAGCCATGAAGGTGGTACGCGATGACGTTTGGGCCAAGAGCTTGTCGGTTCACGGCGAACTTATGTCCGAAGTCCTGGCCGACCAGATCGCGGAAAAGATTGGGGGCGAAAATGGCAACAAGAAAAAAACCTGAAGGCATAGCAGCCCTGGCGCCGCCGCCATACAACCCATCCGTCCAGGAAATTACCATGCTGGACTGGTATGCGGGGTTTGTGGCGCTGCGCACGTTTGCACATCCAGACCACCAGCAATCTGCCCAGGAAATATTTGATATGGCAGAGGCGCTGTTGGCCGAGCGGGAGAAACGTCTGTGAATAACAAGCTGACTGCTAAACACAGGCGCCACCTGGCTTTGGTAAAAGCTTTACCATGTAGCGTATGTGATGCACCAGGCCCCAGCGCTGCGCATCATGTAAAGCAACACCAGCAGTACACCGCTGTCGCCCTATGCACCGACTGCCACCAGGGCTCGGTCATGGGCTGGCACGGGCAGAAGCGTATATGGGCAATCAAAAAGATGGACGAGCTGGATGCTTTGAATATCACAATAGAAAGACTACTTGATGAGCGATCCCTTTAAGATTCTTGAGCCGACTTGCATCAGCTTCTCCGGCGGCCGCACATCCGCGTACATGCTTTGGCGCGTACTGCAAAGCAACAACGGCCTACCCGAAGACGCGGTCATCTGTTTTGCAAATACAGGGAAAGAAGAAGAAGCTACGCTACGATTCGTCGAGCGCTGCAGCACAGAGTGGAACGTGCCCATCACCTGGGTGGAGTTTGACTATAACGAAGACACCAGTAAACGTTTTAAGGTGGTTAACTTTGAAACAGCCAGCCGTAACGGTGAGCCATTTGAATCGGTCATCTTTAAGATCCGGGCCAACGGGTACCTACCTAACCCCGTGACCAGGTTCTGCACCATCGAAATGAAGATTCGCCCCGTGGGGAAATACCTGCGCTCAATTGGATTTGCGGCAACACAGACGGCGGCCGAGAACATGAGCTGGGTTGGCATCCGCGCAGACGAGCAGCGCCGCGTAGCCAAGATTGCAGACAAAGACCGCATGCCCCTGGCTGCAGCTGGCGTGACCAAAGAAATGGTTGGTAACTTTTGGCGGGCTCAGAGCTTTGACCTGGAGCTGCCCAACAACAACGGCGTCACCATGCACGGCAACTGTGACCTATGCTTCCTAAAGCCAACGTCACAAATCTTAAGTTTGATTTCAGAGAAGCCATCACGCGCAATATGGTGGGCGGAAATGGAAAGTAAATGCCAATCATCCGGCATGACCACCGGCGATGGCGCCAGGTTTAGAAAAGACCGCCCAAGCTACGCAGACATGATGAAGTTTTCAGCAGATCAGCGCAGTTTCTTCGATCCAGCAGAAGAAGGAATATCCTGTTTCTGTGGTGATTAGTACTACACAATGTAAAAAGAACCGAAACGTTTTGGTTCTCGATACACTTTAGTTCTCACTTAAGAGATTTGCGTACTGATTCGGCTTGCTCAGCGTACATGCCAATCAGTTCCTTCAGGCGGTCAATTTCTTCCCGCTTATCAGAACCTGACAGCCCTTCGTTGGCGTTCACTTCCCGAATCTGTTTACGCACGGCAGCCATTTTCTTAGACGTCTGGTCGTACAGTTTAGCCAGGGCTATCTTGTCGCCCTTCTCTTCCATGATTTCAATTACCTTGTCCGTTTGATTGGACTCAGCATAGTGACGCATGTCGGCAAAGGCCTGGCTGATCTGACGATTGTTCTCATAGAACGCTGTGGCATAGCGCGACTGGTTAGATGGCAATGACTTAATCAATCCCAAGCTGGCGCGGTCCAACCACTTGGCATCAGGATATTCACCATCACGGAATGGCATAACGGCATACTGACTGGTCACGGCAGCAGTACTACCTAACCAACCAAAGTAGGCCTTGATTGCGTAGTCCACCTGGACGGGCGACAGCTCACCCTTTTCACCCAGAATAGTAGTCATGCCGCCCAAAGCTATGGCCAGAGGGCTAGTAGTGTCAGCTGCGCGCTCCTGCTTAGACAGACGCTCCATGCCAGCGCTTTCAATTGGGGCGCCGGTGAAGCTGTCTTTATTGGCGTACAGGTCCAGCACTGGCTTGAACATCTGTGGCACAGGATTCAAAGCAAACGTGTCACCCAGCATGCGCTTAATACTGTCTGCAAACTGTTTGCCCTCGGCGTCTTCGTCAATGATCTGCTCTAGGACGCGCTCGGCCATTGTTCCAAATGCGCCGATTTCAAACGGCTTAGGTACGCGGAAGGCAAAGTCCATACCGGGCAGCTTGAACCACCAAAAGTTATCGCGGTCCCACTCGTCGCGTTTCTTGTAGTCTTCGTCGTCTTTGAAGATCATGTACAAAGCCATGGACGCACCGGCTACGGCCAGCGTGGTGTAGCCAAACGCTTCAGCTTTCTGTTTATCCGTCTGCTCAATTGGTTTTCCGGTCACGGTGTTATACAGAACGCGAACTGTAGGCGTTACACCATCACGGCCCAGCTTGTACAAACCCTGAACGCGGGCATTCATAAACGGCACCACCTGGGTCACCAAGCGGAACGCTGGCCACGAACCCTGCATGGAGAAGTCCAGCAAATCCCTGGCAGCAAACGACGCCTGTAAATGGGTTAGCTTACGCTCGCGCATCTGGTTATACAAAGCCATGCGGTTGGCGGCTTCAGATTTGTTGCCCCATTCCTGATACTTTTCCCAGGCTACTTTCAAACCAGCTTTAATCTTTTCTTCCGTGTCCAAGATATGCTCGCCTTTTACACCCTGCGCCAGCAGCCGTTTGATCATCTTAGATTGGTCGCCTTCGTATGCGGAACCAAAGTTAAATATGGCACCACCGGCCAAAGCGGATATGTGTGCAGGATTGTTTTTGTCTGTAGCAGCCCAACCTTCAATCACGTTAGCAAATGGATTGCGCTTCAGGTCGCTAACAGCTAATGCCTGGACTGAATCGCGAACCAAGTTGTTTACCTTGAAAGCGGGAGCAATGGTCACACCGTATTGCAATAAATTCTTGAAGTCGCGAGCAACGTCCAGGAACTTTGACTTGGGGCCCAGGTAACCAATAGATGTAATGGAATCCAGCAGCATCGGATCCAGCACCTCAAAGTAGGCGGGCTGACCATTTATCATGGTCTTGACTGTACCTTTGCCGGCTTCCATATATTCTGGGCGCAATGACCCATCGCCAACCAGCTTGCCTGATTTAGTGGATACCACCTGACCGTCTTCCCAGGCCAAGCCAACCTTTAGGTTTGGAATAGCAGCGCCCACTTCCATAGCCGCATCGAGCGTGGCGTTAGAGGCCTGGTTCTTCATCGACGCAGACAGAATATGACTCCAGTTGCGCAATGTGTTTTCCATCAGGTCGCCAAATGGTTTGTCGCTCTGACCCTTCAGCTCAGCACTAAACTTCTGGCTGGTCAAACCTGAAGCCGTGGCCGCATCTTGCAGGTCGCCACTCTCCATCTGCTTATAGAACGGAATGTAGAACAGATCCTGGGAGAAGCGCTCATAAGCTGCCTTGTCCATCAGGCCGGCGTTGTACGCAACATCCAGCACAGATTTGTTTAGGGCGTTCATGTCTTGTTGAACTTCTTGATACACCTCTAGGCGGGGCCTGCCGTTGATGCTGCCCTGCACCAGCTGGTCGCGGTCAGCAAGCAGCGGGGCCAGGTTGGGCGAGCGCTTGTCAATAGGCAGGCGGGACTCACGACCAAGGGCAATCCACATCATGTAGCGGTCTGTCTCAGCACCGACGGGCTTCATGGCTTCAAACAAACCTTTGGTCTTGCCCTTGATATCCAGGGCGCCACCGTTGTTGAACACATGGCCATGCATTAACAGACCTTCTAGCGCGCCGTCCACAGTCTTGGACAGACGGGCCATCATGTAGGCTTCTTCGCTATAGTCTTTGATGGTACGGTACTGGTCAGCAATACCCTGGGCAGCACGGCGCCAGAAGCCATCCCTTAAACCTGCAATGCGGTCAATGATGGTCTTGGTCTGTGGGTTAAATACCGCGCCCAGTTTTTCCACGTAACCTGCATCCATGTCGGACAGGGCTTCGCGGTTAATGGGCTCGCGCTTCTGTAGCTTCTGCTGGGCTGCAGCCTTGACGGTGGACGCTACCTTGGCCGCTGTTTGACCAGCGCTTTTAAGCATGAACATTTCCATCTGCGCATCTTCTGAGATGATGGGCGGAACTATCATGTCCTGGGATTTCTGTGCCGCTTCGGCAGCTGTATCCAGATACTTCTTGAACGTTTCGTTTGGCAGGTAGCCGGAATTCTTAACCTTGGCATAAAACGCACGGAGCGTATCAGCCAGGCGTTTAAAGAACTGCTCCACCACACCTACGGGTTTATCAGACGTCACCGCCCAACGGGACACTTGGTCGGCGTACCACTCCTTGAAGCTTGACCAGTACGGATCCATTTTGGCAGCCGACATGCCTTGTTCAACCTTGGTGGTCTGCGCAGTTGTCTTTGCGCGCAAAGCGTCCACTAATTCGCGAGCAGTCTTGCCTGCGGTAGATGCAAGCCACTTGTCGTATTCCGCTTTAATAGATGCCTGGGTTTCGGCCGATGCTTTATTGAACACCTCGTACATGTGCATGTGACCCATCTCGTGGGCTAGTACTTCCAGCATTTTGGTAACGCTGGTTGATGGCTGCATAGCAATGTAGTAATCACCGTTAGGCATCTGACGCACAGAGCCGGCTTCGCGGTAGTCCAGCGCAGCAGAACCAACGGCGCGCCACTGGCCCGTCATGTTGTGCGCATCTACGCGGGCGTCGGGCGTCGTGGTGATATAGATGTTGTTTGGCAAACCAAGCAACTCTTTCCAGCCCTTGGCAACGCTAGCAATCTTTGGCGGCAAGTTCTTGGAAAACGCCAATCCATCTTTGTTGAACTTGATGAATGGGTTTTCTGCTTCTGCTCTAGCGTCTTCAGCTTCCAGATCCGCCTTGATTTGGCGCAGCTCTTTAACTTCAGAAGACAGCAAAAGGTATTCACCTTGCTTGGTGTCAATGTCATAGTTGTTGCGCACTTCACCTTTGATTGCCACGTAAACAGGTAGACCTGTTCGAGAATTCCAGCCGCGAATCAAAGCCAGCTTACCGCGCTGCCAAACCACCTGACCATTCACGCCGTCGGCGCCCCGGTCAACTACTTCCATCTGCTCTGGCGTAGCATCACGCAACATGTATAGGAACTCACCGCGGTCAGCGTACTGGACATTCTTGGCCAGCACGAAGCGGCCTACCTGCAACACCTCATCAGCAGATACCACGGGCTCGCGGGTTGTGCGGTCATAAAAGTAAGCATGACGGGTTGGGTCCAAGCTAACCTGCGTCCAAGCCGGGTCGTTGAGCAAAGCTTTGACACGCCTAAACAATACATCAGGCGGCGTATTTACCCAGTCGCCTTCAATGGTTTGCTGTGGCGTCTTCTCGCTCTTGCGGCCTTCAACGTTCTGAGCAACGGTAAACGAACGCTCTGGATCGCGCGGCGCAAACACTACGTTTTTAATGTGACCAGTGCTGCGATACGCAACGTTATTACCTGTGGTTTTATTGTTAGGACTGGTGCCTTCATGGACCGATACCACGCTGCCATTGACGCCATTAGCACGGCCCCACTCCAACGCGGGAATGTCCATGCGCAAACCGACGCGGGTGCCGTCTGCAATAGGTGCATTAATTAATTCAGGCTTTTTCTTTTGCTTGATCTTGGTGGTCAAGATGTCGGCCATTAGGGCGCTGTCAATTGGCGCTTCCAGGTTGCTACCCAACACAGGGCCAATAGGCGTGTAGTAGTCAACGTACTCGTCGTACTGTTCTTTGGTAATCCTTCCGGCAGCCAGCTCACGGGCAGCCAGCACCACCTGCTCATTGCGGCCCTTCTTGAGCTTTAGTTCTGGGGGTGCGGTTAACTTGGGCGGTGCCTTGGGTTTTGCTGGTTCGGCAAAAATATCTCCCTGACCCTGGGCCGCAGCAACATCAGCATCCCGGTCGCTACCTGTCAGCGTAAAGTCAGCAGCAGCTTCGTCAGCTTTAGCTTTCTCTTCCGCGGCGCGCTCGGCAGCTTTCCTGTCCTTTTCCGCTTTGATCGCAGCATCTTGCTTGGCCACAATCTCTTCAACGGAAGGTTGGGTTAGCGTGAGTTCAGCTCCCGCATCGCTCGGTTCGCCAGTATCCTGGACGCTATCTTCACGGCCTCGGGCGATGGCTCCTTCGAGGGCTGACTTGAAGGCTTTGTAGTAGGCTTGGACTGATTGGGTTTCTGTTTCATAAAAGACCTCTTCTCTCATTGATTCTGTATCGATGCCCAGCTCATCGGCCTGGGCCAGCAGCGCGCGCACTTCAGCCTGGACGTCAGGGTCGGCAGCTTCGTAGCCAGTGCCGTCAAAGTCAGACATCTCATAACCCAGCTCTTCATCGACGGGGGAATATAGGGATGCTTCTTCTTCTGCTTTTAGGTAATCCGCAAACTGTTTTTCAGTTTCGCGCTTAGCCATTTCTTCTACGTCTTGTGGACGGTACCGGGGCGTTTTAACGCTGTCCGTAAGCATGTTGCGGGCATCGTTCATGGTGGCATTCTCACCCAAGTAGCCGGCTTCCTGAAGCTTTTCGGTAGCTCGCTCCATGGTTAACCCTTTGCCTTCGCCAGCAAATAGGAATCGGTTACCAACACGGACGTTCTTGTCCATGTTCATGTCAGACATTTCAGTTTTCGCTAAGCCGCCTTCATTGGTGATGTACTCATGCGCAGACATGGGCACACCTTTGGCAGAGGTTGCGGCCATGCCTAAACGTTTAGCTTTAGCTTCGTCAGCAGCTATTTGCTTGGGCGTCTTGGGCGCCAGGATAAAGCCCTTCCCGTTTTTATTGGGCAACACGCGCATCTCGGGGTAGTTCTTGCGCGCCATATCCGCTGACTTGCGGGATGTAAATGGTACGCCGCCTTCAGTGATGGGCTGCGGTGCTACCTGCAACTTACCTTTTTCATTTAGCTCGCGTTTGGCAGATGCGTCGTGGCCAATGTTGTCAGGGTGGTTAAAGTAATCTACCTTGGGTTCTTTTGGCTTGACCACCTTAGCGGGCGGGATCAGGCCTAACTCATCTACTTCGGCTTGCGTAAGCGGTGGGTATTCTTCCCGTACCTCGGGCGCGGCAGTAACCGGTGGCTTTTCTGGTGGCTTTTCCAACGTCAAGGGTGGCGTAGGCGTGACCGTGGGAGCTGCCTCTTGCTTAGGCTGGGGCACCAGGTTACCCTTCTTGTCCAGCTTTAACTCATATCCCAATTCACCCAGGGCTTCACGCTGACGGGCGTTATTCATAATCGGGTCGCGGCTGTATTCGGTAACCATGATCCCGCGAACACGCGCAGCTACATCGCTGGCTTCGGTAGTCTTTTTATCCTGCTCAGCTTTAGCCGCAGCTGCAGCTTGGTCTGCTTGACGTTGACGGATAGACGCCATCAAATCTTCGTTAGCCGTGGTGCCAGCTAGAGATTGACGCACCTCATCAGCCCTGCGACCTTCGGCAATCTTTGCCTCTTGAGCTGCACGTTCGGCTGCAATGTCCCTGCCGGCTGGCGGAGTGGGAATAACAATGTCGTTACCCTGTTTATCCCTGGACATCTGATATCCCAGGGCGGCCAACTGTTCATCACGGCGGATGGCGTTCATCGCCGGGTCACCGCTGTATAGCGTTTCAGCAACAGCTTTAGCTTCGGCATCACGCTTAGCTTTAGCTTCTTTCTCAGCCTGAATGCGCGCCTCTTCGTCGGCATCAGCCTTCTCTTGCGCACGGACGCGGGCAGCTTGCATCAAATCTTCATTACGTGGGGCAGCTTGTTGCTCCAACAAACCAGCAGCGCGCTCTTGTGTAGCACGTTGGGCGTCCAGCTCATCTTGTCTGGCTTTAGCGGCAGCAGCTTCACGCTCACGCACAGCACCCATGACATCAGCACCCATACCCTGACGGCCAGCAGCTTGCTCTTGGAACATCTCGGCGGGTGTTTTTCCGGTTAGGGAAACCGGTGGCTCGTATGCAGGCGGCTCTTCTTTGGGTGTCACTGTAGGTTTACGTAACGCGCCAGCAGCAGCACCACCAACACCACCAATTGCAGCAGCGCCAAAGAATGCCTCTTTGTATTCGCGCATAGCGTCTTCACCTTTGAGGGGTAGGCCAGCTTGCCAGCGTTCACCCATCTGCTCTAGCACCTCGGTAGGAGCTTCAGCTACCACGCCGACTGTAGCGCCTGTAGCAGCGCGAACACCGGCTCGTTTTGCCAGCTCAGCAGCAACTTGCTCACCCAGAATCTTTTCTGGAATCTTTCCAAAACCTAACGTCAGGCGGTCAGCAAAGTAACCCAGTGGCGCGGTCACGGCGGCAGTAGCGGCGGCTTTACCTGGCTCCAGGGTTTCTCCGGTCCGACCCTCTTCAGCCTGACGGCGCATGAAGTTACCAAACTGCTGTAGTCCATACGTGCCAATACCAGCAACGGGCCCAACAATTGGAGCTAAAGGACCTGACACGGCCGCGGCGCCAGCACCAACCGCCAAAGGCACGGCCATAGACGGGGCGCTTTGTAATGCCTGCTCAGTAATGTAGGACGGCAGCTTCTTGGCCGCAGCCATCAGGCCCTGGTCTTGGTATGCCTTTTCCAGATCAGCAAACGATACACCCTGGGGCTTGCCTGCTTCTGCTTGTGCTTGGGCACGAATGTCTTCTGCTTGTTTGCCGGCAGATTCTTTCATACCCAGGGCAGCTTTAATACCCAGACCAATACCGGCGGCGCTTTCGGGGACGGCTTCAAAGCCACGGACAGCTGCAGCTTTGGCACCACCTAAAAAGGTAGGCTCTGCTGGCTCCGCTTGTGCTTGGCCCTGCAAACTCTTGATGTATGTTGCAAGTTGCGTTGCTGCTTGTACGTCACCTGCCGCATGCGCGTTTTGTAGCGCACGGTAAAGAGTCTGCATGTCTGCCATAGCCCAACCTTATTTTGCGTATTGACTTACTAAGCTTGCGATATTGTCTGGCAGGTCAGGCATGATGCCCGCGTTGCGTTCAATCTCTTGCATGATAGCTTTAGCGGCTGCTTTCTTGGCAGGATCTTTACTGAAATAGTACTGTTGTGCGGCGTTTTTGTATGGCTCGCTCTTCTCAACCAGGGCTTGACGCTGCAGCGCTATCTTCTCTTGTGCTGTTTGCCCGCGGGTTCCGGTCTTGATGCGCTCAATGTCTTGCAACATTTGTTCTGCAGCTTTCGGGTCTTTGGCTTTCAACGCACCGTACTGGGACAGCAAACGCTCAGTTTCACCTGGGCGGTTAGCAGCCGCACTTTGAATACGTTGCACCTCTAATGCATTCAAGTTACGCTCTCTGGCAATCTGCATTTGCACTGCGTTGCTAGAAGCCTGGTTAGCCAGCTGAACATTACCTTGCATCTGTGAACCCAAGACGCTGGCGCCCGTGGTAGCAGATGTATCGCGCATCCTACCCAGTACATCAGCCACTTTATTGGCGGCGGCAATACCTTCGGTGCGGCGCGTAGTATCAATTAGATTGCGCTGCTCCATCTCTTGCTGCTGCATCTTCAGATCTTCAGCGCGTTTCTGGGTTTGCATAGCCGTGTAAGCCGGGCCTAATCCAGACAAGCCTTTAGACTGACCAGCCTGACCAAATACGCGGATCAAATCATCTAAACCAGATGGCTTAGATTGGTTGTATAAATCACGAGCCGCTTGGATTCTGGCCTCTTGATCCTCACCACCTCGACCCGTGACGCCCATTGCTGCACGGCGGGCTTGATCTTCTGCAATCAAGTCAGCCTGATTAGGCGCCTTTAAAGCATTAGTAACAGCGGCTTGTGCGGCGGGGTCATTCAAACCAGGAATGTTGGGCATGGCCGCTTGAGGTGCAGCTTGAGTAGCAACCGCGGGTTGAGTGCTAACAGCGCCAGGCATCACATTAGGCTTGTTGGCCATTGCAGCCGCGGGCAATCCGCGCGGTGGCACGGCCGCTTGAGGTCCGGCTGCGGCAGTTGCTCTAGCTTCAGAAACAGAGGCTGGTACAGAGCTAGCTGGCGCTGCACTTTGAGCAACAGTATCTTTAGAAAACCCATAACCAGGCGCACTGACCAAAGTTTTAAAAGCTTCAACAGGTAAGCTGGCTATCAAAGACAATGCCTTCTTAATGCCTTCACTATCTTTTTTAGCTTCCGGACTGCGGGCCTCTTCTTCTGCTAAACGCGCGGCTTGGCGACGGGCCTCCCAATCAGCACCTTGTTCTTGTAGGGTGTATTGGCGTAATTTCTTTTTCTTGGCATCTACTTCGCTCTCGCCATCTTCACCATTAAACGCAACAATACCGCCGCCGTCATAGTTAAAGCTAACAGGCATTTGAGCCAAACCACCGCTGGCCATCATCATTTCTGCGTCTGGCTGCATCTCTGGCCGTGGTGTATTTTCGGGCACTGGCCCACCCATAGGACGCTGAGCCATTTGCTGACTCTGCATCATTTGTTGTTGAGCTTGTTGTAGCCCCATCAACCCAGCCTTCTGCTCAATCTGTTCTTTAACACTAGGCTGCTGACCCTGAACGCCGCCCTGCATGGCTCGCATTTTCTGCGCACGTTGCATCTGCGCCTGTATTTCACCCGTTGCCAACCAAGGTGGAATTAAATCAGGGGCAAATCCATCAGCAAACTTTTGTAATTCTGCCGGGCCCATGCCCTTTGCAAGCTCTTGTGCTTTAACGAGATTCATAATTCACCTTCATTTAACGCCAAGGTTGGCCAATGTTTTATACAAAGAAGCTAAGCCTGCAATATCGGTTTGCAGCTTGGAAATAGTATCTTGATTAACCGATGTAGTCGAGGCGCCAGTTGGTAAACCTTCCACCAATTTACGCTGGAATTCCACCATGTTAAATGGATAGGCTTGCTGCTGCTCAAACTGAGCCTTGTCAGCTGTAATACCTTCTTGCTCAATGCCGCGCTGAGTAGCACCGGCAGACATCAGATCTTGTAAAGACTTCAGACCGTAGTCTGCGCTGTACTGACGGGATGCTTCCGTTGCACGTTGGGTATCTAAGCCGCGGTTTTGCTCAGCATTGAACTGACCCATAGCCGTGTCATAGGCTTTGTTATATCCAGCGCCAGTAATGTTAGCCAGATTAGCACCCAATGAACGTTGAGTTTCCGAATCCATAATGGCCTGACGCGAACCACCAAACCCGCCCGCTCCAGTCATTTTGGCGGCGTTTTGCTGCTGGGTAATCTGGGACTGGCGACGGGCCTCATCAATCTGGGGTTGTAGGGCGGCCGTCAGATATGGGTTCATATACTGATTAGCCTGAGCCGTACCAAACGTACCGGACGTAAAGGTGTTAGGTTGAAACCCGCTTGTAGCCACATCGCTCAATCCCGCAAAGCCTTGTTGTTGTAGGTCAGAAGCTCCAGCTGTAAGCGGGCCACCATAGGTTTGCTGCGGGGCATTGGCTAAAGCAGCACCCTGACCCAAGAAATTGGTAATGTAATCACCAGCCCAGGGGGAAAGAGTAGAGGTTTTTGATGTATCCAAGGGTACGCCGCCAGCCCCAGTAGGAGCTGTAGTTGCGGTATTAGACACAACGCTACCCGTGTTGCCGTCAAAACGTTTAACACTTCCACCGTTAGCATAAGCAGCAGCCAAGCCACCAGGCATAAACTTGTCAGGGTTAATCTTCTTGCCCTGCTTTTCGTTACCTGTCCGTGCTTTACGGATACGGGCCATCATTTGGTACAGCTTGTCTGCGCCGGCTTCTGAATTGCCGTTACCCAAATGGGATACAACATCAGCAGGAATGACAAACTCTCCGTGGCTTAACGCTGCAGGCTGCTCACCATCAATGTTGGCCGGGATCTTGTCTGCCATACCATCGGTGCCGCCCTGTAGATATCTAGCGGAAGCAATACCTCCGGACGCCATGCCAACTTTATAGTTGGGGTTCATAAGTTGCTCTTGTGTAGGAACGGCGGCCAGGCCAGCAGCTGGTGTAGTGCCTGTTGTACCTGTAGTACCGGTGGTAGCTGTAGTGGCCGGAGGATTCCAGTTCATCTTCATCTTGCCCACATAGGGGTTGGCGGCAGGCTCAGAGGTTGGGTCATAACGACCGCTTAAAAATGCATTAGTTGCAATGCCTTGTGCTTGCGCATTAGAAATATCTTGAGCTGCTGACATGCTGGCTGCGTCGCCTTGTTTTACAAACAGAGGGTCTGTAAAGTACTGACGACCGGACGCCCCGGGTCTGCGGGCAATGTCTGCGCTGTAGTCAATCTGTTGACGAATGGCGTCCATCTTAGGGACGGGTACGTTATAGCCGCCGCTTTCACCGGCTTGACCTTTAAGCATGCTGTACAAACCAGTACCAGCCGTAGCAATGGCCGCCCAGTCATAACTACCGTCAGCTTTCTTAAATCCATTTAAAACTTTGCCAATAAGTGAAGGGTCGGCTCGGCTAGAAATTAATTTTTGGACGGCAGCTTGGGCTTCTGGAGTCATTGCCTCCTTCATCCAACCCGTATAGTCAACGTTATCTTTACCTAAAACGGCAGCTAAAGCATCCGGAGTTAATAGACCACCAGCCAAATCGGCGTCACCTGTGCCGGCATCTAGGTATTCCTGATACGTGTAGTTTTCACCGTCGTCATAGCTCCGTTCACTGTATATGGGGTTGCCATAATCGTCGTCCCCGATATACACGTTATAGGTTTGAATCGTCATCTTGAGTCCTTAGCGTAAGAGTTTCAGCAGATCGTCTACCGTCATCTGCTCCGCCAGCAGGTCATCAAGGTGCCCGCCGGTAGCCATTTTAGTCTTATCCGTTGATTTGTTGTCAGCTTTTTTTGCGGGTTCATCTTTCAATAATTCCTGCAAAGTTGCCAACAAATTAAATTCATCCATACCGCCCGCGTAGATCGGGTCAGTTTTTTCGCCAGACGCACCAAGCGCGCTAGTTGGAATAATGGTGTCCTTTGTAATTTTCTTGCACACCCCATTAACACGTACATATCCCGGTTGGCACACAGGTACGCATACGCCGTTAACTTTTTCGTATCCAGGTTGGCAGTTAGTAGGCGTCACCACGATAGGTACGCACTTACCATCTGCATTTTTAGTTTGACCGGCAGGGCAAGAGGTATCTGCTTTTTCGCAAACACCCGTTGCTAAATTGCGGATGTAACCTTCTTTACAAACAGGCTCACACACACCGTTAACTTTCTCGTACCCGTCTTTGCATTCTTCATCATCGTCAGGGACGCACAGACCAGTTGCTTCATCACGATGGAATCCGTCTGCGCAAGGTTTTTCGTCATCAGGAACGCAAACGCCAGCTGCATTGCGGTGGTAGCCGTCTTTGCATGGCTCTGCTTCATCTGGCACACAGACGCCAGAAGCGTCGCGGTGGTAACCAGCTTTGCAAGGTTCCTCTTCGTCAAGTACGCAAACACCAGAATCGTCTTTATGGAATCCTGGTTTGCAAGGCTCATCCGCTGGGACGCACTGTCCGGTTTCCAAGTCACGAACATAACCTTCTGGGCAGTCGTCGGGAACGCATGTGCCATTTTCTAAATGGTATCCATCGCTACATTTTTCATCATCAGGAACGCACAAGCCTGTGCCGTCATTATGGAATCCTGGCGCACACTCCGTTGTAATGGGCATGCAAGCATCTAAATCCTCATCATATCTAGTACCAGGCGGGCACGGGTTACGAGGCGCAACAATGATGGTTTCATCAATACAAGCCGTACCCTCATCATTTAACACCTTACCCGGTGGACAGATAATTTCATCATCATCTGCGACGCAAAGACCGGTCCCATCATCATGGAAACCAGGCCCACAGTCGGTCGTGCCGCCAGTACCTGTTCCGCCCGTGCCTGTACCGGTTCCGCCAGTGCCCGTTCCCGTTCCTGTGCCCGTCCCAGTTCCCGTACCTGTGCCCGTTCCTGTACCAGTGCCGGTACCAGTGCCTGTTCCGGTTCCGCCAAGAGTGGTGGCATTGATTAAATCTAAAATATCTTGGTTGCTTAGCCCGCTATCTGCAAGTTGCGTAGGGTTTGTAATGCCAATCGTGGCCAAGAAAGCAGCAAAATCATTGGCTGATCTAGTGGAATCTAATTTGTCTAGGGTGCCAAGTGAATTATTAAAGAGGGCTGCATCGGCCAGAATATTGGCATTGCCAGATAAATCGGTAAGTTCCGTGCTGGGCTTGAACCATGCGTTGGCGGTAATGTCGTAGTAGGACCCGGGCGGTTTGTCATCTGACTCCGCCATAGAAAGCAACGTGTAGCCCAGTGGCGTTTTGACAGTAGATGCATTGGAGCTTTCCGCATACGTGGGTACACCCCCTATATCAGTTTTAAATACGCCAGTACCCGTTGAGGCAAGCTGAACGCCAGTAGGAAGCGTTGTATCGGTTCCCGCTGTGGTAGTAGTTGTACCCGTAGTTGAGCCTGTAGTTGAGCCGGCATTAAGAATGCGAGTTAAACCGGTGACAGCATCAAATAATTGTCTATCGTTGCCCGAATTTGCGGCCGCAAGCACGGTTGCTGCAGCGCCTGCTAACTTTAAATCAGAGCTACCCGTCAAACTACCAATCGACGTTACCACACCACCTATATCATTATTAAGCGCGGCGTTTGTAAATTTAACCACGTTTAATGCATCTTGAGCCGTATATCCAGCCACATTAAAAGTGTTGCCTGGCAGGGCGCCAACTGTATTGGACAGCAAACCCATTACGTTACCAGAGTCGATGGCTCTTGCAGCATTTAGAGCATTGGCGGCAGTCAGGCCCGTCGTCCCTAAAGGTATGGTGCCTAAGTAGCCAGTTGCGGCAGCACTAATAACCGGGCCCAGATCGTCCCAAATAGTTTCCCAATCACCTTTATTCCATTTTTCACGAGCAACCAATTTGCCGGTGGTGTCGTAAAAATTAACAAAGTCACCATCTTTTTTACTATACCCGCCCAATGATGCGGCACCAGTAATTGGCGTTGCGTCCTGACCTTGACCTTGGTACCCAATAATTGCACCGGGGTTTTCCCACAAACTCAGGCCATTGTTATATGTAATTGGGTTGTATAGAACTTGATCACCCTGCTCGGTTGTAATGGTGGTGGGCGTATAAACGCCATTTTGCAAATACAACGCTTGCAGTTCAGCGGCCGTAGGCTTATTGGATATAGTGCTTGTATTGGCAGAAGTGTTTGCTGTGTTGTTTGCAACGTTAGTCGACTGATTGACAACGTTCAACACCTGATCATTGGTAATAGTGGGTTGGTTAAATTTAACCCCTAAACCAGACAGACCTGCAAGATCAGCATCCGTAAAACCCCAAAAGTTCTTTACATCTGCAGCGCTAATACCGCTGCTTAATAGCTGGTTAACGGTACTAATATCGCCAGCGGCGTAAGCGGTTTCTAATGCTTGAGCCTGAGATTGCGTTAACCCACCTCCCGCCAAACCACCGGCGGCATATCCTCTTGGCCGTATTGATGTTAAGTTCAACGGTTGATTGACTCTACGATTGGGATATACAAAGTTCTGTACCGCATCTCCAAGTTTAGCAGTCCAAGGAACACTTCCTTTGGGGTAATCAGACGATGTGATTGTTCCGGACGGTAGATCTCTTGGGTCTAAACGAGTACTACGCTCAATAGTATTTGCATTCCACATGGCCGCAGCATGCGGATCACCTAATACTTTTTCTTTAAAAACTGGATCTGTGGCAAAATCAATGCCTTTATTAAACTGAAAACCCTGCAAGTCAGCCATGCGTTCTTTTAACTCGGGTGTATTGTTAGCATTGTCGTAACCACCCCAGTATCCGTATTGTTTCTGCAAGTATGGAATAACACCTGTGATATCTTTAGACATACCTTTTAAAAAATGACTAGACGCTTCATTTAACGTCCCTAGCGGTTGGTTAACGTGAACCAATTCGTGACTTAATAAATTAGCCGCCTCCGAAGGTGAGTACTTATACGGGCCTGAATCAGTCAACATGACAGTTCCCTTTGTACCCGGATACTCGCCTACTGGAACATACGCCGCCGCTGCTGAGTCGTAATTCGTAGTGTTGGGTTGGCCACTGGCCATGATTTGAACGCCGGGCTTGTATAAACCCCAATTTGGATTCATAAATCCACCAGTTTCTACGGCATCAATAAATCTGTTAATGTAGTTTCCGGGACGATTAATTGGGTCAAAAGTAGGCAAGTTTCTATAACGACCTTCAACACTACCGGGCGCTCCAATATTAGAAAATTTACCAACTTGATCGCTTGAAGCTTGTTTAAATGTTCCAGCCATCGGGGAATATGGTCCCTTTCCCGTTTCCGTAGATTTATTGTTTACGCCTAACGGGGAAGCTGAGATGTCATTTGTGCCTAGAGGTGATGTATATGCGGCTAACTGTTCTGCTGTTGGGCCACCTTGTCCACCACGACCACCACCTACAGAATCGTAAGTTGGTTTTGATGCTAATTCAGTGGTAAACGTTTGACCCTTCCAGGTAAAGTCTGGCTCGCCCGATAACCGAGCCGCGGCAAAAGCAGAGTTAAACGAACGCTTAGAGTAATCAGTAGGTGTACGTTGCGTGGCACCTTGAGTGTCTGTTTGAGCAACAAACGGCGCGTCGTCAATGATTTGACTGCTTTTATCACCCAAGATATCCAACAAAGATTGCGTGTCTGTAGGCGCAGTTATAGATGAGCTACCAGATTTGCCTGCCAAGATGCTGGTTAAATCATCACTTGTTTCTGGGTATGTATCAATGGTGGGCGCAGTTGACCCAGATGATCCAAGAATACCGGCCAACGTATTAGCGGCCCCTTGTCCACCGCCGGTGACTGCTGAACCGACAACATTACCCAGAGTGGAGTTGCCAGTTTGATCCCCAACTAAAGTATCTACCGCAGACCCTAGAATGGTTTTACCCAGGTTGCTGGTATTGCCGGTTAGCGCACTGTTAACCACCGACGTACCAATGTTGGTAATCAGCTTGGCAGCTGTAGGATCAGAAACTAGGCTTTGTAGTTCACTGGCCACCATGGGTGACACGGCTTGTGATAGCTGTGATGTAACCAAACCAGTTAGGATATTTTTAGCATCCCCACCTTGGGCCACTTGCATGCCGGCATTAACCAAAGCTGTTCCCGTGGCTGTAGAAACACCCAATAAAGATGCCAGCTCTGCCCCAGCAAATGGCACGGCCATTGCAAAAACTGGGCTTAAATCGCTAAATATTTGGCTGCCTAAACTGCCGTTATCAATAATGCCCCTGGACTGCATGTCAGGGCTAAAGGCTTCATATTTGCGTTTGCTACCTTCAATATTCTTGCTAAAGCCGCTAACGGTAATGGGGGTATACGTAGAGCCAGCTTCGCCTTGCTGTTCACCACCTTCAAAATACACGGCCATGCCCGCGTTTTGTAAACCATTTCTTAAATAATCAAGAACTTGCTCGGTGTTGTACCCCATTGCAGACGCTATGTCATCCATGCTCACATTGAACTTGCCTGCAGTTTGTGCAATGGCTACCGGGTCGTATTGCACCGCTTCAATGTAATCTTTAATTTCTTGTGCAGTAAAAGCCATTATCCAACCTTCCAGTCTGTTCCGTCAGAATATACAGGCACAGCTACTGCACCGCCCCCCGCTACCGTTGCCCCAAATGTGGGAGCAGTTGCATCTGTTACAAAAGACCTGGCGCCCACACCTGATGTCGCCGCACTAGGTAACGTAGCCACCGTGTAATTAGTTAAAGGAGGCACGACGCCAGAAGCCATTAACTGAGTGGTCAAAGCATCTACACGATTAAAGTACAGACGCAAAATATTAAGCATCTGGTCAAAATACTGGCGGTTGTAATCCTCTGGAGGTAGCGGCAAGTTAGGTGCGGCTACCTTGTTAAGCTCAAACTCAGACGTAATGATATAGCTCATCGTCTGCCGTCCGGTCTAATGTCAATACGGGTGGCGCCAAGCTGCCATGTGGTTCCAAGGTTTGTAGAGCCCACCTTCAAGATAAGCTGGCGGCCCCTAACCCGTGTATTGATCTGGCCTGTAAAGCCTTCAGTCACAGTGTATTGAGCGCCCGTCAGTTTATCTACGTTTTTATCTACCGCCGTCCCTGTACCAGAACCTGAGTTCTGCATAGGATACAAAGTGTACGTAACTTGCGGAGTTGGTGAAGCGTCTGAGCCCGAGAAAGTTAAGTCAGGTAGCATCCTCCAAACAAAGCCAAATCTGTCGCCATCATCAATGTCAAACTCAGAAGATGAGATGTACGCCGTAATACCTGCTGGCGTACCTGAAGTGTTGTCATCTAAACCATATTCTTGATTAACCAAGTTATAGTTGTATGTAGCAGCTACAGGGTAATCCCTTAAACCAGAATCTAGCCAGGCTGTGCGCTCCATTGTGCCGTAGTACCAGACCTTTTCTAGGTAGTTGTACACCACATAACGGTTAGCCGTTAAGCTACCAGCAGCGCAGTAGAACCACCAGACCTCGTTAAAGCCTTCGTTGGTGCTGGCAAACACTTGTTGATTCTGTTGTAAGTTAATGTCTTGATAAATGTACCGGCGCAAGTCGCATGGCAATGTTTGCAAGCGTCCATCGTACAAATAGAACTTATCTACGCCCATCCAGTACACAACACCAGAAGCCTGAGCCGCTGCGTTCTGACCCAAAATGGAGATGTTGTCGCCCATCAGCTGGCTAGACCAAACCGCAGGCGGGCCAATGTACTGGAGAGAATAGATGGCCGAATCCGTCCAAACCAATATTTCTTGGCGGGTTTGGATGGCCGTCACGATACTGGAGCCGTGGGACAAGGTAACACTGCCAGCCTGGTTGGTCGCAGATGGCGTCCAGTTGGTCAAAGATTCCTGATCCGACCAGCGAATCAACATGGGGTTCTGCACTGTAGAGCCATAGTCATTACAACCAAAAGCAAATACAAACCGGCTTACATCAGATACATAGATGTAGTTCTGAATGATGGGCGCATCAGAAGAGCCCGCTAGACTTGTAATGTTTACACCATTGGGCATGATGTAGTGAGTGCCTGATTGCGTCCCCGATGTATTGATTAAAGTGGCAGACTTCATAGTTGTAGAAGATACCGCCGCCCCAGCACTAACCGTATATGTACCCGTGCCGCCCGTGCCAGTTCCGGTTAACGTCACCGTGCCAAGCGACGTAGATGTACCGCCCAAAGAGTAGTACACGGTCATACCGGCCACAATAGTTCCACTGGTGACCGCAGTAACCGTTAAGGTGTTTGAACCAGAACCAGAGCAGGAAGCCACCATAACCACCTGCGTAGCATCTGAGCTTAACCAGAACGTTGTAGCTGTAACGTATTTTGTATAGTAAGTTGTGCCAATTGTTAAACCGGTAGGCAATGCCGCGGGATAGCTGTTATTGGTAAAAACAACAGGCGCATTGTCTGGTAGATTTAAAATAGAAGTTACTACCGCTGGCGATGCAATGGTCGTTGTAAATGACGTAGGAAGAACGCCATAGGCTGCATCCCAATAATAAATTGGACCGCCACGGAAACCATATACCAGGTCTTCGCCAAAGTTGTTCTGGCTCCATAGGCGTAGGGCAGAGGTAGACGTACCACCAAAGCCCCAGGTTCCTGAGCCCCATGTACCAGCACCCCAGCCGGACAGTGGAATCTCGTAGGGGTCACCTACGTTAATCTGATAGACCGCATTAACAGTTGAACCACCGCCGGCCGCTACAGTAGACGTTGCCGCCGTAGCAGCTACGATGGTGTAGGTGTTGGCATCCACATAGGTAATGGAATACTCACCGTTTAAGTTAAGCCCGCCTACGGTCGCTACGTTACTGAACGTAACAAAGTCATTAGTAATGGCGCCGTGGGCTGCATCTGTAACAGTAACTGTCGTGCTTAAATTAGTAGTAGCAAACGGGTTGCTCAGAATGGCCGCCGCCCGAATAGGCGTGATGTCGTTGTACTGACCACCTAACTCCAGGTAAAACTTAAGGTTAGTGCCTACACCGATTAGGTTTAGGTTTTCAAGCGTAATCCAGTTCCACAATGACCGGCACAGACCTTGGAACGTAGACACGGAAATACGTGCCCAGCCACCTATTTTCTCAGGTGTACCCTGACGAAACCGCACTTTGTCGGACTCATACCACCCACCTTCGTTGGTATAACGGGTGTTTTCTCTATTTACGCCTGGTTTTAATACAAGTTTTTTAAGTGCCATCGCTTAATCCAACAAAGCGCACTCAGCCGTGCGGCGTTTTAAAAGACCCGGCAAAACCTTGCCGCCACCTTTAGTCCAGAGCATCAGTTGTTCTTTTGCGCCTTCCCAATCATTGGCATTGATTTTCCTCTTTAACGTGCTTGTTTGCAAGCGTCCAGTGCCTAAGTTATAGCAGAAATCTACAATGGCATTGCACTTACGTACATCCGTAATCAGGCCGGGACAGTTACGCAGAACACCGGGCAGATACGTATGTTCAAGCTCAATCATCAAAAGCGCCCGTGCTGTGGGTTCATCCATCGGTGGGTCTTCCAAAGTTACCTTGCGTTTATCTGCGTAGTACGTAGAGCCGTAGCCAATCGTAGCCACACCAGCCGGACACAAGTACGGCTTGGCGCGGTAGCCCTCAAACTGACGGCACAGACTGGCGGCTAACTCTAGGTTCATATGCCGCGCTGCTTGAGAGTTCTATCAAGGAACCAATAGTTAATCGTCCCAGACAACAAAGCGGAGAAGTCAGGGGTCATCATGGTCTTAAACACTTCAGTCGCAGGAGCACCGGCAAGCCATGCGTTCCATGCAAACCATACGTGGATAAATGACCAGACAAACAAGACCCAATACGTTACTACTGGGCGTACAGAAGCTGACAGACTAGCCACCCAACCGCCTGCGGCTTTGACCATCTCGGCCTGCTGGGTGATGGCGTTGTTAAACGCATCCATAACACCAACGTCAATAGCAGCTTCACGCTGTGCACCAATCTCAGCTAACTTCTGCTGACCACGCTGCGCTTCCAAATCGCATTGGTGTTTAAACATAGCCAGTTCGTGTAAACGCTCGTTCTTTTTATCAAAGAATTTCAGCACCTCTGGGGCCATACGGAATAGGCCACCAAACACAGAACCCAGAATACCGCCACTTAATATGTCTAACATTTTGAATCCTTTTTAGAGTCGTCATTCTGCATGAGTTTGATACCAGACAGGAACCCAATCATGCCGCCGATAAGAGTAGAAAAAGCGGGTGAAATCATCTTGAATATTTCTGCGTTGTCCACCTCTTTGGCCCAAAGGCCAAGCATAAAGGCGATTACCATAGCCAAGACGGAGATGCACAGGGTGGTGCTTACCATCAGCGTGACCCACAGGGTCAGCTTGTCCTTGGTGTCCATTGACACTTTCTTCACTGGTCTGGGTATCGGCTTTCTGGTCATACATAAATATCCAGCTTACGGTTATTAAATATCTCCATACGGAGCCGCTCTTGAACCACCTTTTTGCAGTAAATCTCAAACCCTATGTCCTGTAGCTCTGTCTGTTTTTGCTTGGCTACCTCAAGGGTTTTGTTCATTTCATGTTGTTTCTCTAGTTTGGCTTGGGCAAGGTCATGCTTGTCTGGATACCCAGACGCTTGGACAGTTGGAAATAATCTGATGGTTTCTATCATTTCTTCTCCCTCTCAAGCGCATCCTTGTATCCATGTACAACTTTATTGCGTAGCCATGTGGAATCTGCTGCGCCCGCCCACTCTGCCAAGTTGTTCCAAATGACTATGTATTCTGTTGACTTGCAATAGCCTGCGTTCTGATCCAGCCACGCCATCATTTGTTTGTGCCGTTCGGTCGGATCGTGGACTGTATAGCCTATCCCATAGAACTCGCGCACATGACAGCCATTCTTGGCTACGGCCCCAACTAGCCCTAACAGCAACAGTAGCAGAAGGAGCCAGCGCATACATTGGTTAGCTCCACTTGATGATTACGATACCAGAGCCGCCGTTTGCGCCAGCGCCAGTTGTAGGGGAGCTGCCGTATCCACCACCACCACCTCCGCCACCAGTAAATGCGGTTCCGTTTGTTGGAAGAACAGTAGCAGTTCCACCATTGCCACCACCGCCTGCACCACCAGAAGGTGTTGGTGTGTTGTAATTCCAACCGCCTCCGCCGCCACCTGCGTAAGTAATAGAAGTACCTGTAATGCTAGACGCTGTGCCCGCTCCGCCATTACCGGGAACACCGCTACTCGTAGTTGTAGTTCCAGCCGCACTTGCACCACCGCCTCCACCGCCTCCGTTATAGGCACTGCCTGTCATGCCGCCACCAGAACTTCCTTGGCTTGGGGATGTGCTTGGTGTATTTCCAGCGCCGCCAGTACCGGGATTGCCAGTTTCACCAGCACCACCGCCACCTGATCCACCAGATAAACCATTTGCACCAACAGAAGGTCCTGTGCCTGCCCCACCACCTCCGCCTGTTGAGGTGATGCTTGAAAATGACGAATCACCGCCAGATGTTCCGTACACTCCAGAAGTCGGCCCGCCGTTACCGCCGTTGCCACCAGCACCAACCGTAACTGTGTATGTTGTTCCAGCCGTTACAGATAGACCAGTAGCAGTACGGAAACCACCCGCACCACCACCACCGCCACCGTAATCAGCGCCGCCACCGCCTCCACCGCCAACAACTAAGTATTGAACTTGAGTTGCGCCAACAGGAGCCGTCCATGTGTTGGACGAAAAGAATACGATTACGTTATTTGCTAAAAAGTCTGTTGGCGTTGTTGGAGCCAATGTTCCTGAAGATGTAAACGTATGAACGACATTACCAGCGGCATAGGTTACTGTGCCACCAGTGAAATATTGAATTGAGCCGGGGTAGCGAACAATGACTGTGCCAGAACCACCTGCGCCGCCTGCAAAATCTGCTGAAACATAAGCGCCACCGCCGCCTCCGCCCCCAGTATTGGCAGTCCCAGCAGTTCCAACTCCTTGTGAAGTCGCTCCATTGCCACCAGCACCACCACCGCCAACGCCGCCTGTACCGCCACTTGTTCTTGTTGCTCGATTATCCCCGCCGCCACCACCGCCTCCAGCATAAGTAATTACTGTTCCAGTTATTGCAGATGCTATCCCTGCGCCGCCATTTCCTGCTATGCCACCAGAAACAGCGTTAATGGCAACTGTTCCAGCGCCTCCACCTCCGCCACCAATTCCGTAAGTAGAGCCATCAGTAAATGATGAGCCTCCTGCGTTGCCTTGCCCAGAAATTCCTGATGAACCAGCAAAAGCGCCAGAAGTGTTACCGGGCGAGCCACCGCCGCCAGAACCGCCACTGTTTCCCCCAGAAGGCGTTGGGTAATTATTAGAACCACCACCTCCGCCGCCCGATGCTGTAATGTTTCCAAAAACAGAATTTACGCCATTCGTTCCAATAGTACCCCTAGCAGAACTTGCCGCTCCACCAGCGCCTACAGTAACGGTATAAGAAGAGCCAGCAGTAATACCGTGGTATCCAGCAAGCAATCCACCCGCGCCTGCTCCACCGCCTTGTACATATCCACCGCCACCACCCCCAGCAACAACAAGATACTCAACCACAGACGGTGGCAGACCCGTCCAATTCAAGTCTTTTACGGCTTGACTGACTTGACTTAGCGTCCACATTCCACTGTATTGAGGCATGATTATTCCTATTAAGCGGGTACTACAAGTTCAACCCAAGAGGTTGTAGGTTCGTCCCATGTGTATCTCTTGTCGTCTGTAGGCATGGGTGTAGGTGCGCCCCACTGACAAGTGCTTTCATTCA